>BNJT01002693.1_pt1 | contig 136783 bp, 156 predicted proteins | sample 8540491 | NCBI WGS metagenome assembly BNJT01 (sample SAMD00202455, study PRJDB9452) | human saliva metagenome | host: Homo sapiens | reverse complement strand
TGAGTTGAAATTAAAAAAATTGAAATATAAATCTTTTTGTTTCCTTTTTAGGACTAGGCAGCGAGTTGCAGGCTGTACTCAAGTACGCCAAGACGAGCTAACGACGTCATAAAAGCGAAACAAGAAGATTAAAGTTGCGGGCTCTGCCCGAAATTGGGTGGTACCGCGGATAAACACATTCGTCCCTGTCAGATTGATGACAGGGGCGATTTTTATTTTAGATCCCTAGCCAAAGGAGGTTGTCATGAAACAATCTTTCAAAACAAGTAAACTCTACTATGGTTTTCCTATCTTCATCTTAGGGTATCAGGACCAGAACTTTGGGTACAATATCACAACCTGCAGCTCCTCTTATAGTCTGGGCGATTGGCTGGTCATCGGTGTTGGTGCTGAGGAAAATGCAGCCGACCAGATTAAGCATTATCAACAGTTTACCGTAAACATCCCCGATGAAAACTTCATGCTCGAAATGGAACAGGCTGGCTTTATCAGCCATCGGGAGAAATTGAAACATTTGGGACTTGACTACGAGATTTCTGAACAGACTCAGGCGCCGATTTTAGAGGCTTGTCCAGTCGTATTGGATTGCCAGGTGGATAGGATTATCGAGGAAGATGGCATCTGCCATATCTTTGCCAAGATTATCGACCGTCTGGCTGATCCAAAGCTCTTAGATGATAAGGGCCATTTTAAATGACCGCTTTGCGCCGACTTACTTTATGGGGGACGGTCATCAACGCGTTTATCGTTATCTGGATGACCGAGTCGATTCCATGGGTAGCTTTATCAAGAAAGCGAGGAAGAAGGATGACAAGAGCTGAACTGCCAGAACGAATAGAAACCGAGCGACTTGTCTTGCGAGTCCGTACAGTAGCGGATGCTGAGGATATTCATGCCTACGCTAGTCTGCCAGAAGTTTCTTACCCAGCAGGCTTTCCACCCGTTAAGACCTTGGAAGATGAGATTTATTACCTGGAACATATCCTTCCCGAGCGCAATGAAAAGGACAATCTCCCAGCAGGCTATGGAATTGTGGTCAAGGGGACTGATAAAGTTATTGGCTCAGTTGATTTCAACCATCGCCATGAAGGCGATGTACTGGAGATTGGCTATACCTTGCACCCAGACTATTGGGGCCGAGGTTATGTGCCAGAAGCAGCTCATGCCTTGATTAATCTAGCTTTTAAAGAATTGAACCTACACAAGATTGAATTGTCTTGCTTTGGTTACAACCTTCAAAGTCAACGAGTTGCGGAAAAATTAGGATTTACCCTCGAAGCTCGCATCCGAGACCGCAAAGATGCTCAAGGTAATCGCTGTGATGATTTGAGGTATGGATTGCTGAAGAGTGAATGGGAGGTAATTTGATGCATCTTTTCATCATTGGGGCTCCGGCTTCTGGGAAAATGACGATTGGTCAAGAGTTATCTCGACTGACAGATGCTACCCTCTTTTATAACCATCAAGCCATCGATTTTGCACTAGAAATCTATCAGGACTTTACAGAGGAAATGTGGGAATTTGTTCGTGGAATCACCTTTTCTTTCCTTGGAGCAAGTGCAAGAAATCAGCGATCAGTAATTTTAACTGACGTAATTGATTTTTCAAATCAGTACCAGCTGATGTATTTAAAGCAAATTCAGGATTTATTGGATAACTTTCATCAAGAGATTCTGTTTGTTGAATTGGAAACAAGTCTTGAAGAGCGTTTACGTCGAAATCGAACGGAGAACCGGTTGAAGCACAAGCCCTTGAAACGGCATATTGAGATATCTGAAAGAGAAATTTTAGAGACCGCTGAAACACTTCAATTAAATTCCCAACATCAACCGAATGAGTTGCACCACTACCTTAAAATAAATAATACGAATCTGTCTGCAGAAGAAGCTGCTAAGCGGATTCAAGATAAAATGAATACAATAGAGAAAGGACAAACACATGTCTAAAGAACTTTCACCTAAATACAATCCAGCCGAGGTTGAGGCTGGTCGTTACAAAAAATGGCTTGACGCTGATGTTTTCAAGCCTTCAGGCGATCAAAAGGCTAAGCCTTATTCAATCGTGATTCCACCACCAAACGTAACTGGGAAACTTCACCTTGGTCACGCTTGGGATACGACTTTACAAGATATCATCATCCGTCAAAAACGTATGCAAGGTTTTGACACCCTTTGGCTTCCTGGTATGGACCACGCGGGGATTGCGACTCAGGCTAAGGTTGAGGAGCGCTTGCGTGGTGAGGGCATTAGCCGTTATGACCTTGGTCGTGAAAAATTCCTTGAAAAAGTCTGGGAATGGAAAGACGAATATGCCACTACCATCAAGGAACAATGGGGCAAGATGGGTCTCTCTGTAGACTACTCTCGTGAGCGTTTCACCCTTGACGAAGGTTTGTCAAAAGCGGTTCGCAAGGTCTTTGTAGATCTTTACAAGAAAGGTTGGATCTACCGTGGTGAGTTTATCATCAACTGGGACCCAGCAGCTCGCACAGCCCTTTCTGATATCGAGGTTATCCACAAGGACGTCGAAGGTGCCTTCTACCACATGAACTACATGCTAGAAGATGGTTCACGCGCTCTTGAAGTTGCGACAACTCGGCCTGAGACTATGTTTGGGGACGTTGCGGTTGCGGTCAATCCAGAAGACCCACGTTACAAGGACTTGATTGGTCAAAACGTCGTCCTTCCAATCGCTAATAAACTCATTCCAATCGTTGGAGATGAGCACGCGGATCCTGAGTTTGGTACTGGTGTCGTGAAAATTACGCCTGCCCATGATCCAAACGACTTCTTGGTTGGTCAACGCCACAACTTGCCACAAGTTAATGTCATGAACGACGACGGAACCATGAACGACTTGGCCTTCGAATTTGCAGGTATGGACCGTTTTGAAGCTCGTAAGGCAGTCGTTGCTAAGTTGGAAGAAATCGGTGCCCTTGTTAAAATCGAAAAACGTGTCCACAGTGTTGGTCACTCAGAGCGTACAGGTGTAGTAGTTGAGCCACGTTTGTCTACGCAATGGTTCGTGAAGATGGACCAATTGGCTAAAAATGCTATTGCCAATCAAGACACAGACGACAAGGTTGAATTTTACCCACCTCGTTTCAACGATACCTTCCTCCAATGGATGGAAAATGTCCATGACTGGGTGATCTCTCGTCAGCTCTGGTGGGGTCACCAAATCCCTGCTTGGTACAATGCTGAGGGTGAAATGTACGTCGGTGAAGAAGCTCCAGAAGGTGACGGATGGACTCAGGACGAAGACGTCTTGGATACTTGGTTCAGTTCTGCCCTTTGGCCATTCTCAACCATGGGCTGGCCTGATGTCGATTCAGCAGACTTCAAACGTTACTTCCCAACTTCAACCTTGGTAACAGGTTACGACATCATCTTCTTCTGGGTGTCTCGTATGATTTTCCAATCTTTGGAATTCACGGGCCGTCAGCCATTCCAAAACGTCCTTATCCACGGTCTTATTCGTGATGAGCAAGGACGTAAAATGTCTAAATCTCTCGGTAACGGGATTGACCCAATGGATGTCATTGAGAAATACGGTGCCGATGCCCTTCGTTGGTTCCTTTCAAACGGTTCTGCACCAGGCCAAGACGTGCGCTTCTCTTACGAGAAAATGGATGCTTCATGGAACTTCATCAACAAAATCTGGAACATCTCTCGCTACATCCTCATGAACAATGAAGGTTTGACCCTTGAGCAAGCAACTGCCAATGTCGAAAAAGTGGTCAACAAGGAAGCTGGAAATGTCACAGACCGCTGGATTCTCCACAACCTCAATGAAACTATCGGAAAGCGACTGCTAACTTTGACAAGTTTGAGTTTGGTGTCGCTGGTCACATCCTCTACAACTTTATCTGGGATGAGTTTGCGGACTGGTACGTTGAGTTGACTAAGGAAGTCCTTTATAGCGATAACGAAGAAGAGAAAGTCATCACACGCTCTGTTCTCCTTTACACTTTGGACAAGATCCTTCGTCTTCTTCACCCAATCATGCCATTCGTGACTGAGGAAATCTTTGGACAAATCTCAGAAGGCTCTATCGTTACAGCAGCATACCCAACTGTCAACCCAGCCTTTGAAGACCTCGCTGCCCACACTGGCGTGGAAAGTCTCAAAGACTTGATCCGTGCTGTTCGTAATGCGCGTGCGGAAGTGAACGTAGCTCCAAGCAAGCCGATCACCATCCTTGTTAAGACTAGCGATAGCGACTTGGAAGCCTTCTTTAACAGCAATGTCAACTACATCAAACGCTTCACAAATCCAGAACACTTGGAAATCGCATCAAACATCCCTGTACCTGAACTGGCTATGTCAAGCGTCATCACAGGAGCAGAAATCTACTTGCCACTGGCAGACCTCCTCAATGTCGAAGAAGAACTGGCTCGTCTCGACAAGGAACTGGCTAAATGGCAAAAAGAACTGGATATGGTCGGTAAGAAGCTCTCTAACGAACGCTTCGTAGCCAATGCCAAACCAGAAGTCGTTCAAAAAGAACGCGACAAACAAGCCGACTACCAAGCTAAATACGACGCGACGGTAGCACGTATTGATGAGATGAAAAAGTTGGTGAAATAAACACAGAAACACGGTGGAATGCCGTGTTTTTTTTGGTATAATGAATGTAAACAATAAATAACATAAGATGATAACAGGTAAAATTGTGAAAAGTAATAAAAAAATAAAAAGATTAACAGTGATTGACTTTTTCTGTGGAGCAGGTGGTTTTTCAGAAGGTTTTCGAAGAGCAGGTTACGATGTAATAATGGGAATTGATAACTGGCAACCTGCAATTACCACACATAATTTTAATCACGGACTAAATGATAATGTAAAAAGTGTACTTGATTTTGAGAATATAGAAGAAATAAATAAGTTGCCTGATACAGATATCATTATTGGTAGTCCACCATGTCAATTGTTTTCTCTTTCTAATCAAGGAGGAAATGCTAATAAAGATTCAGGTATTAATCTGATTAAAACTTTTTATAAAGTAATTGCTGTAAAGAAATTTCAAAAGAATTCTAAGTTAAAAGCATGGTTAATGGAGAATGTCCCAAATTCACAAAACTATGTCCAAGAAGAATACACATTTGAAGACTTAGATTTATCAGAATGGGCTCTGTCTCAAAACTTAAACCCCAAATCTATTGCAATCAGGTCAAAATATAATGGTGGTATTTTACACGCGGACGATTATGGAGCCGCTCAATCAAGGAGACGTTTTGTCAGTGGAGAAATAACAAAAACAGGAAATTTCCCTTTCCCTGATAAATTGAAACAAGAAAAAGTAACTCTAAATAAATTATTTAAAAACTTTCCCGACCCTTTAGCTCATTCATCTTGCGATTTTATAGTAGATCCTAATTATCCTCTCGAAAAGGTAAGTATTAATGATTTTAAAGACCATTTTTATGATACAGGCGTCTATCAAGTGCAGTGGCAAAAAGCTCGGGATTTGAAGCAAAGACATCCTTATATGGGTAAGATGTCGTTCCCGGAAAATATGGATAAGCCAAGCCGGACAATTATGGCTACACAGTCAGCTAGTACTAGAGAGGCTATTCTATATAAATCAAATTGTAATAGAAAAGGTGATGGTGAGTATCGATTGCCAACTATCAGAGAAGCAGCTTGTATTATGGGATATCCTTTAGATTATCAATTCTTCGGTGACGAGTCTACAAAGTGGAGACAAATCGGAAATGCCGTTTGCGTTCAATTATCTTTTGCTTTAGCTATGAAAATTTTAGAACTAATAAATTTACCACAATTACCTGCTAAGATCATAGATAAAGATCTAAGTCAATTTAAATATTTGGATAATAAAAAGATTAAAGATTTCAATAATCCTCCAAAGCGAAGTGAAAAAGCATTATTTAGACAATTTCCTATTAAGTCAGGAAATATGACTGTTGACTTAACTAATAAAATAAATGGAAAAGTTGGGAATTGGGGTGTTATTGCGCATGCTGGTACTGGTAAAGGATTCAAAAGTATAATTATCTCCCGTTCTAATCAAATGGAAGCTAAAAAAATTCTTCGTAAATTAAAAACCTAATTTAATAGAGGAATTGAAAAATAACGAAATTCTTAGGAAATATTCGATAAAACAATTAAATATAGAAAACAAGAAGTATGGTTTCTTTCTGGATGATGTTTCACATCCGTATTATATCATCAATTATATTGGTGAATTAATATACAACTATATAGATAATAACGACATTGAAGTTGATGTTTCTGGAACAGAGTTCACACAACTTAAGGAAAAGATTCCATTGAGCCAGTTAATGTCTATTTACCTAGTACCGATAATAATTTATGGAAAGTAAATGAATGGAGAATGAAAATGAATCATGATTTAAATGAATTGATAAAAAATGAAAATATTGAAAAAACAACTTTAACAAAACGTTTGACTATTGGGGGTGAAACAAAAGACTACCCAGTATATAGATTCCCGTTAGAATATCTATACTATAATGATCAAAATGGTCGTATTAATACAGTTTACCATCAGTACATATCAAATCATGGAAAATTAACACCAGAAATTGGAGAGTCGAAATATAATGAAATATTTGAAAAATTTATTTTTGATTCTAAAAAGCAAGCTTTAAAGGACACTCAAATTTCTATTTCTGAAAAGGGGCAACAAGAACCTGGTGTAATTCTTTCCGATGGAAGAGTGATTGATGGAAATCGTAGATTTACAGCCCTTCGTAGGATTCAAAGAGAGACAAATATCAAACAATATTTCGAAGCTGTTATACTTTCATTTGATATCAAAAAGAAACTTGATGAAAAGAAAATAAAAGAGTTAGAATTAGATTTACAACTTGGCCGTGAAGAAAGAGTCAGTTATGACCCTATTGATCGTATTTTTGATGTATACAACACAATTGAAGTTCAAAAACTAATGACTCCTGAGGAATACAAAAAAGCAAGCGGTGCTGGTAATACTAAGAGAATTAACAAAGACTTACGACTCGCTAAATTGATTATCAAGTTTTTATCTATAGTCGCTCCCAATGAAAATCCCATTGATAAATTTTATCTTGCTAGAGAATTAAAGTTAGATGGACCTCTGGAAGATATTGAAAGAACAATTAACAAATTAAAAAAAGATAAAGAGACGATAACGCAAAATGTACTAACTATTTTAGCAGTACAAATTGCAAAATCTAAAATTGGCGATAGAGATATTACTAGAAAAATCCGAGATGTCAAATATAATATTTTAGATAATCCTGAAATGAAAGAACGCTTCTTAGGTGCTACTGATGAGCATGTGGATAATATTATTGACTTTTTTGAGGCTAATCCAATAGAGCAGGCAAGCGATTTAAAAAATAATCTAAATAACAATCTTGAGATAGCAGAAATATCAAGTAAATTATTACAAGCCACTAACAGATTATCAAACAGAGGTCAAATAACAGCAAATCGCAGACAATCTCTGGTAAAATTGCAGGAAATCAGAGATACATTAGAAGATTTATCTTCTGAAGATTTAAAAGAACTGCATGAAGAAGAATTTTTTGAGGCAAAAGAAATTCTTCAGGAAATTAGAGATTTAGCATTTAAATTATCCAAATAGAGAAAAGGGGAAAAGGAATGGTATTTTCTCTAAAACTTAAAAACCTAATACAACCTACATATCAAAGTGAAAATTTAGTTAAAGAATTCTATGAACCTGTACTATCTGAAGCTACTATTTATAGAAGAGTTTCAGCCTATTTTTCCAGTGAAGGACTGGGGTTATATTCGAAGGGCTTGGATAAATTATTTGGAAATAATGGATTTGCTCAATTTATAATTTCTACAGATATCTCTGAAGAGGATTTTAAAAAAATCCAAGAAGGATATACTCTTAAAAATAGTTTAATAGATTTACCTGCTCAGTTAAGACAAACTATTCTAAATGATCAAACGAAAGAATCGTTAGGTAATTTAGCATTCATGATTGCTTGCAATCATGCAGAGGTGAAATTTGCGGTTATTCCAGGAGGACGAGGAATTTTTCACGATAAGTTTGGACTTATTGATTCAGATGATGAAACTGTCTTTTTTAACGGATCTGTTAATGAAACTAGAAACGGATTAGAATACAATTATGAAAGCATTTCTGTAGATGTTTCTTGGGATTCAAGTACGAATGTTCAAACACGAATAATAGCTAACAAAAATAGATTTGACCGATTGTGGAACAATGAAGAGAAAGATATTCTGACAATTGATGCTACAAAAATTGTTTATGATGAAATAAAAAAATACAAGCAATATTCCACAATGAATAAAGTTAAAGAAAAATCAGTCAGATAATAATATCTATTTTTTTATTTAAAAAAAGTGGAAATATAATTGTCCGTCAAGATAACTCTTCTATACAAATCACAAGCTCAGATAGAAAGCTAAAGCCTGGATCAGATTTGTCCAATAAATATTTTGAAGATGATAACTCAACTATTAAATCAGAATTTTCTTATATGGATATAAACTACATTATTAATGAAACAAGGAAGAGATGTGATAGAAAAAATATTATAGTTGAAGTATCAGAGGAAGTACGAGATTACCTAAAGTTAAAGCAATACTCTATTGAACAATATAGTAAGTTAGGAATTTATTTAAAATCACCTGAAAAATATACAATTCATGGGGAGCAAGAAAAGTTTGAAGAGTTTGTTTCTGTCGTTAGTTCTGAGGTTGTACGACCGTTTAAAAAATTGCAACTTGAGGCAGCCTTCTACGAATACAGGATGGCTAGAGCTGCGAACTTTTCTGTGCCAGGTTCTGGTAAAACTGCTATGATTTTGGCTGTTTTTGCATTTTTGAATTCCTCAAAAGTTGAAAGTGAGCACGTAGATAATTTATTGGTTATTTGTCCTATTAATGCTTTCAACAGTTGGAAAGAAGAATTTAAACAAGTTTTTGGAAATAAGAAACAGTTAGAAGTAATTGATTGTCAAAGTTCCAAAAATTTTGATTTCGATTTATCTTTGAACTGGAAAACATCAAATCTTGTATTAGTAAATTATGAATCGTTGAAGAATTACAAAGACAAGTTGCAGGAATTGCTGTCAATTAAGACAATGATTGTCTTTGATGAAGTTCATAGAATAAAAAATCCTTTCGGAGTTCGTGCTCAAGCTGCTTTAGAACTAGTTAAGGATTCAAGATTTAAGTTTGTTTTAACTGGAACACCAATACCTAATTCTTATCAAGATATCTATAATTTTCTTCATTTGCTTTATGCAAATGAGTACAATTCATTTTTTAGATGGAGTTTAGATGAACTAAAAAATCCTAGTGTTAGGAAAATTGAAGAAATTAATAAAGCTTTAATTCCGTTCTTCTGGCGTTTAAACAAAAACGATTTAGGAGTACCCAAACCAGATCCAGATAAATTTTTGGTTGTGGAACCTAGCGAAGAGCAGAAACAATTAGCACAGTCTATATACTATAACGAATCATCGAGTTTAGCTAGATTGATTCGTTTGATACAAGCATCCACAAATCCTGAATTACTTAACAAAAAGATTGAATATAAAGATATGTGGTTTGCAGACGATAATGATAAAGATGACACCGTTGAAATATCTGAAGAAATATTCAATAATCGACTACAAATTACTTCGGAATCGGGAATCAGAGAAGCTAAAGGATATGATGAGTATGATTTTTCAAGTATGATTTCTCCTAAATTTGAAAAAGGTATTCAAAAAATTCAAGAGCTCATATCCGAGGGGAAAAAAGTTATAGTCTGGGCAATATTTGTTGATACCATGAAAAAAATACAAAATAGGTTAGATCAAGTTGGAGTGAAAGCTAATTTAGTGTATGGTGGTACGGATGTTTCTGATAGACAGAATCTGATTGATGATTTTAGATTTGGTAATTCTATGGTTATGATTTCTAACCCTCAAACGCTTGGTGAATCGGTATCTTTGCATAGAGAGGTTCATGATGCTTTGTATTTTGAATACAATTTTAATCTAACTTTTATGCTTCAATCCCGAGATAGAATTCATAGATTAGGGTTAGAAGATAATCAATATACAAGATATTATTATCTACAAACTAAATCCGAATCAGATGATAGTGGTGATCCAGGTTATATTGATCAACAAATTTATAAGAAACTAGAGACTAAGTCTAACATAATGTACAAAGCTATTGATAATAATATTCTATCACCAGAATTTTCTCAGAATGAAATTGATGAAGCAATTAGTATTATCGATGAAGAAAGAAAACGTATTTTGTCACACCAGAACTAAATAAACTTTTTTACTCTCGAAATTTTCAACTTTTCTGACTCAAGTAGTTTATTTTATTTTCTGTTTTTAAGATACTTTGCGTTATAAGAAATAAATAAAAACCTCCTGATTTATTCAGGAGGTCTTTATTTATCTCCTCACAACCAGCCTTCTTCTTCGGCGGTTTTGGCTGCTTCGGTTCGGTTGCTTGCGCCTAGTTTGGAGAGGATATTAGTCATGTAATTACGGATAGTCCCATTTGAAAGGTAGAGCTGGTCAGCAATTTCTTGATTGGATAGGCCTTGGGCAACTCCTTGTAAAACAGCGACTTCTTGCTCGGTCAAGGGATTGGGATGGGTCATCATGACTTCCATCAGCTCTGGAGAATATTCTTTGCGTCCTTCTAGCACCGTATGCAGGGTTTGCATGAGCTCGGCGATGCTCCGCTCCTTCAAGACATAGGCATCGACTCCTGCTTTGACCGCTCGTTCAAAATAGCCTGGGCGTTTAAAGGTCGTAACGATAACCACCTTGATTTCAGGAATTTCCTGTTTGATCCATTCGAGAGCTTCTAGTCCCGTCTTGACTGGCATTTCGACATCAAGGATAGCGATATCTACAGACTCCTTTTCTAGGAGTTGGATGGCTTCAGCTCCATTTTTCGCTTGCAAGACAGTCTCCACATCTGGTTGAAAGCTTAAGAGCTGGCACATGGCATCTCTTAGCATACTTTGATCTTCTGCGACTAATACTTTCATCTACTTTCTCTCCTTATAAGGCAGAAGCACGCGCACCTCTGTTGGATTTTTCAAACTCACTAGCTCAACTTGACCAGAAAATGCCGAGGCACGATCTCTCACTGTATGAAGTTCATTTCCTTTTACAGCTGCAAAGCCTTTCCCGTCGTCTCTGACCGTCAGGAGCAGTTCCTGATCTGTTCGTTCCAGTTTTAGGTAGGCTTTTTAGCTCTGGCATGCTTGATGATATTGGTTGCAAGTTCTAACAAAATCATAGCAGCTGTCGACTCCACATCCTGGGTCAAACTAGCCTTGTCCAACTGATTGTCAACCTGAACTTCAATCCCAGCAATCTCTAGCATCTTTTTGACAGTCTCAAGCTCTGAAGCCAGGGTCCGTGATTTCAGATTTTCCACAATGGTTCGCACTTCATTCATGGAATCTTTGCTGATCTGGTGAATTTCTTTTAATTCCTTCTCCACCTGTGGATAGGCCTGCATCTGAAATAACTGCAAGGCTAAATCTGTCTTGACACTCAGCATAGCAAAGGTATGTCCCAGACTATCATGCAAATCCTGACCGATACGACTACGTTCATTTTCAGCAAGCAATAGATTTATCTGGGCATTTTGCTTGGCCTGAGCTTCTTTCAAATCCTCCACAATACGAATCCGAACCAAGCCAAAAGTCATTAAATCGACAAAAGCAAGAATGACAAGTAGATAGAATAGATACTCAACTTCGATTCTCTGAAAAATCAAAAGTTGGCCCAAAACAAGGACTTGAGCAAGAAGAAAAGTCCAGACATGTAAAGACTTTAAACCACCTACATTGAAATGATAACTTAAGAGATTGGATAGGAAAAAGAAAAACCAGATATAATTAACAGCAACAAAGGCAGTATTCTCAACTACATAAGTCAGCATGATCCCCCAGAAAAGCCAAGATAGGCGCTGGCTCTTAGTTGTTAAAATACCCAAATACGCCACTACAAATAGAATATCAATCAATAAATGCCAGGCAGAAAGCCACCCAGTCACTACAGGTAGGATGGGGAAAATCATAAAAATCAAACTGGCCCAAAACATATAGTGTATGCTTTTCAGTCTTTCAAGCATTAAGCATTCTCCTTATGACCTTGAAGGTAAATGGTCAAACCAAATAAAACTGCTGAAAAAACAAGTAGATAAATTGTGGCTGATAGATTGATGCCACCCTCATTTAAGAAGGTCTTGATTAATTCCATCAACTGATAGCTTGGTAGGCGCTTCCCGATTGCTTGCATCCAATCTGGAAATAAAGAGACAGGCATCCAGAGTCCGCCTAACACAGCCAAGCCAAAGTAAAGAAGATTGCCTACGACAGACATCAACTGACTAGAAGGTAAGAGAGTCAGGGTTAAGCCAAGTGCTACAAAGGCAACACTTCCTACTATCAGCAAGAGCGCAGCCCCAATCCAGTTTCCAAGAGACATATCCACACCTCTTACAAAATGCCCAACTGAGAAAACAACCAGAATTGAAACCAAATAATCAACTATCATACTTGTTATCTTTGATAGATAATATTCTACCATATTTACTGGAGTATGGCGTAATGTTTTCTGCCAGTTGTTGATTTTATCGGTATGTAAAACAACTGGGAATGAAAAGATAGCTGTCGACATCATGGAAAAGGCCGTCATGGAGATGAGGTAGTCGCGCATAAAATTAACTGGTCCATCTGGTGTATCCTGGTACATGCCTGAAAAGAATAGATAGAAGGCTGTCGGCATCCCTACGGATAATAGATAATAGACTAGTTGTCGTTTGGTCAATAGAAATTCTATCTTGTTTAGTGCGATCAATCGTTTCATCTTAGTCATCTCCCTTTTGTGTTTCTTCAAAAATTGTATCCAGCAAGCTACGGTTATTGACTTCAATTTCTTGAATCCTACATCCTGCTTGCACTAACAGTTGCCAAAAAGCATCCGCTTCACGTGTAACTACTTGCAAAGCATCTTGTTTTTGTGACCAGTTTTCAACCAAGTTAGACTGTTCGACAACTTCCTTGTAAGCCAGAGGTAGGATAAAGTGCTTTTCAATCTCCTCACTGCGCATGGCTAGAGGTGTTGTATCACGAATCAACTCTCCCTTATTTAAGACCAAAATTCGGTCCGCTGTATGCTCTACTTCCTCAATATAATGGGACGAATAGAGAATGGTAACTCCTTGGGATTTTAGATCTTGGACAATTTCCCAAAAACGTTGACGGGTTGAAGTATCCATGGCCGAAGTTGGCTCATCTAAAAAAACAAGCTTTGGTCGCCCAATCAAGGTCAAGACAAAAGAGAAGAGACGCTTTTGCCCACCTGACAATTTTTCTGCCAATTGTTCTTTTTGTTGCTTGTCAAACTGTAATAGTTGATCGATTTCCTGGTTGCTCAAGGGATTTGGATAAATGCTTTGAAAGAAAGCAATCAACTCTTTAACTTTTAATTTCTGAACAATGACATTTTCTTGAGGGAGGTAGCCTCTAATATAGTCTAACTGAGAACTCGTCACTGGCAAACCTTGGATGGATACTTGACCTCTGGTGACTAGCTTATCCCCAAGCAAACAGTCCAATAGCGTTGTCTTTCCAGCACCATTTGGCCCAATCAAGGCGACGCATTCACCTTCAGCTACCTCAAAGGAAATATCCTTCAAAATAGCCTTGCCCTTGATGCTTTTATTTAGGCTTTCTACCTTAATCATGTTCATGATATTCTCCTTTCAGCCACTCCTTCCCCATCGGAAAGGCGATAAAAATCATAAATCCTAGTCCCCAGGCACCACGAATGGCTTGGTGAAGGAAGGCTTGATCAAACCAACCTGTAAACATTTCGACCAACCATACCACTAGTGACAATCCAATAAAGAGATAGAGAATCGCTTTTTTCATTTTTCAAACTCCTTTTTCACATCTGAAACCAATTTCAAACCTTCCCGGATCAACCAAGACATCATGCCAAATCCTGCAAATAACTCCCAAGGAAAATGATAGAAGCCTTCGTCCAATCCTGAAAACATGAGATAAGTCATGACTCCTGCTGCTACTAAACTCATTGCGACAATTACTTTATGTTTCATTTTTTTCTTCCTCCATTTGATACATCTAGTATAATTCTTTGATGGTTGTATCACTAGAAGCTTCTGTCATGAGGAGATATGACAAATGTCACAAAAAGTCTAATCGCTATGAAAATAGAATTCTCTGAAAATCAAAAAAGGTCGGGAAAATCCCAACCTTTCTTTTTATTCTTCTTTAAATCCCTGTAATTTTAATGCAGCGAATAGTGCATTAGGCTTTTTAAAGTCTTCTATACCATCCGCTAGTGATTTAAAGAAATATGTGTTTTTTACTTTATTCAAGTCTGCTTTTTCAAGATCGAGTTCCATAACGACTCTCATCTTTTTGTCCTCGGTGATAAAATATTCTACATTAACACCAGGCTCGTCCTTAATTTCAAGATATTCTGGACTATCTTCCATAGCTTCACGGAAGATTGCTTGGAATTCTTCTGGAGTAACTCCATCAGGAATCTCCACGTTCATTTTTCCGAGCATCTCCATCTTGAAGTTTTTAACAACATCCGTATAAACAAAGGTCATAGTGACATCAAATTCATCCATTTTCCCTTTAAGGACTTTTGTTTTTTCTTCTTTTGCTTGATTGGTTGTCGTTTGACTTGTAGCTGTATCACTCGCTTTACTCTTGTCATTTGCGCGATGAGGTAACAACTTGCTACAACCTGCAAGTAGAGATACCGATACAAGTACTAATCCCAAAATTTTCTTCAATTTGAATCTCCTATTCCACACTGAAAAGGTATGGGTAAACTGGTTGTTGTCCTTGGTGAATTTCTACTTCGACATCTTCGAATTCTTCCGCGATTTCTTGAGCAATTTCATTTGCCAATTCTTCACTTCCGTCTTCTCCGACATAGAAAGTTACGATTTCACTGTCTTCGTCCAACATATGTTTCAAGGTTTCAGTCAAGGTTTGGTGCATATCAGGGTTTGATACGAGAATCTTACCATCCACCATACCAAGATTGTCATTTTCATGGATTTCTAGACCATCGATAGTCGTGTCACGAACAGCTGTTGTTACACTACCGCTGACAACGTCCCCAAGAGCTGCAGTCATGCGTTCTTGGTTTTCTTCGATTGATTTGCTTGGATCAAAGGCAAGAAGACTAGTCAATCCTTGAGGAATTGTACGAGCTTCTACTACAACGGCTGGTTGTTCCAATACTTCAGCTGCAGATTGAGCTGCCATGAAGATGTTTTTGTTGTTTGGCAAGAAAATGATGTTACGAGCATTAACTTTCTCAACAGCCTTGACAAAGTCTTCTGTCGAAGGGTTCATGGTTTGTCCACCTTCGATGACATAGTCCACACCTTGTGCACGGAAGATGTCTGCCAAGCCTTGTCCAGCTACTACTGCGATAAGAGCATATTCTTTTTCTTCAGCTGGCTTGCTGACTTGAGCTTCTTTCTACTTGCGCTTCGTGTTGGTTACGCATGTTATCTACTTTAACCTTAACCAAGCTACCATACTTGAGACCTTCTTGCATAACAAGTCCTGGGTCTTCTGTATGGACGTGAACTTTAACGATTTCGTCGTCATTAACAACAAGTAGAGAATCCCCAAGTTCGTTCAAGTAGTTACGGAATTCTTCGTAGTCAAACTCTTTAGAATAAGTTGGACCTTGTTTGAGGGCAACCATGATTTCAGTACAGTAACCAAAGGTAATGTCTTCAGTTGCTACATGTCCGGCTACAGATTTGTGGTGTTCTGCATTGATCATCTCACCCATATTGGCTGGAGTCGCTACAAAGTCTTCAGACGCACTGTATTCACCAGTAAGAGCTGAAAGGAATCCTTCATAGATGAAGACCAAACCTTGACCACCTGAGTCCACAACTCCAACTTCCTTCAAAACTGGAAGCATTTCTGGAGTTTTAGCAAGGGCTGCTTTAGCTCCTTCCAAGGCTGCACGCATAACTTCAATTGCGTCATCTGTCTGTTCTGCTTTTTTCTTAGCACCGATGGCAGCTCCACGTGATACAGTCAAGATTGTCCCTTCAACAGGCTTCATAACAGCCTTGTAGGCAACCTCAACACCTGATTGGAAAGCAAGGGCTAGGTCTTTCCCTGTTAGCTCTTCTTTGTCTTGATGGCTTGTGAAAATCCGCGGAAAAGCTGAGAAGTGATAACTCCTGAGTTTCCACGCGCACCCATCAAAAGACCTTTAGCCAAGATACTTGCTGCCTCACCAACAGTTGAAGCTGGTTTGTCTGCTACTTCTTTAGCACCATTTTCGATCGTCATTCCCATGTTTGTTCCTGTATCTCCGTCTGGAACTGGGAAGACGTTCAATGAATTGACATATTCGGCTTGCTTGTTCAAACGAGTTGAAGCAGCCTGTACCATTTCTTGAAATAAGCTTGTAGTAATATTTGACACGATTATTCTCCTACAACTTTGATATTTTGAATGTAGACATTCACAGTTTGAGCAGTGATTCCAAGTTGGTTCTCTAGGCTAAAGCGAACACGTTCTTGGATGTTTTTTGAAACTTCACTGATTTTTGTACCGTAGCTCAATACAGTATATACATCAACTGCAATACTACCGTCTTCAGCTGCTTTAACGACTACACCTTTTGAATAATTTTCCTTACCAAGAAGGGCTTGGAAATTATCTTTGAGGGCATTTTTACTAGCCATACCGACTACACCAAAAATTTCAGTTGCTGCACCACCTACGACAGTAGCGATTACATCATCTGTCAGTTCGACTTGACCATCTTTTGTATTAATTTTTACAGTCATTTTTTTTACCTCAAATAGTTGATACTCTATTTTATCATATTTCAGCCCAACTGTAAAAGCAGAATGATGTATCATCGGATATTTGCTTGATTTTTCAAATGATTTCAGCTGTCGAGCAAAACAAAAAAGACCCCTGTAGGTCTTTTCATGTTTATTAAACGCGTTCTACTTTTCCTGATTTCAAAGCACGAGCTGAAGCCCAAACTTTTTTAGGTTTACCATCGATAAGAACAGTAACTTTTTGAAGGTTTGGTTTTACGGCACGTTTAGTTTGGTTCATCGCGTGTGAACGGTTGTTTCCTGATACAGTCTTACGACCTGTAAAGTAACATACTTTAGCCATTGTGTTTTCCTCCTATTAGATCTAATATAGCGGATGTGCTAGCACCACATACCGTACTATGTTATCACACTTTCTTATTTTTGGCAAGGGAATTGGAAGACTTTTTTTATTTGACGTAGACGACACCAAGTTTCCCGAAAGCTACATCACCACGGATAATCAAGGTTTTGCTGGTTGGGGCTACAGGAGCATCTGCCTTGGCCGCACCACAAAAAGTTTCCACCTTCAGGTCCACTCTCCAGTGTTGGGGCACATAGATAACTGCATTCCCAAATCCAACTTCTATCTTCAAGGTTGCGCTATCTCCTAACATCTCTGCATTATCATAATAGATTTTGGCATTCCCAAATCCGACTTCAAACTCGTCTTCTACTAATTCTTGGTCTTGCTTGTAAAATGTACCCGCCCCAAAAGCGACTTCCTTGTCTGTCAGAATGGTCTTTTCACCGTCATACCACCATTTTTTCCCATTCCAAGTTCTGTTAGTATGAGTCAGCATACTTACTCCAAGCACGATGAGAACACTCGCCCAGAACAGTGATTGATTGGGAATCGGTAAAATGTTATAAAAATGATTAGCAATCATGAGGGCCACTAGGGCTGTAACGGAGGCTGAAGTGAAATGACGACGAAGGATTGCCTCAACTGATTGATAGGCAAAAAATCCAATACCGATCAAGGGCCAAATCTGCCCTCCAAATGAAGGGATTCCAAAATTCCCCTGTAACAATACTAAAGCTGCCAATACTAGCAACACAATACCAAATGCTTTCTTTTTCATGTTCTTACCTCATGTTTCTTAGATTTTCTTTTAGGAGGGATTGGTAGTGCCGTGACACGTGAACCTCCTTGTGGGTTTGATAAAAGGAAATAGTGCCTGTCCCTGAGAAGGACTTGTCCACCGAGTAGACCTGACGGATATTGGCAATGGTCGACTTGGAAACCCGACTGAAATAACGTGGCAGGATGGACTCTAGTTCATAGAGCTTGAGTCTCACCTCGTAGGCCTCTTTCTGGGTATGGGCGTAAATTTTGCTACCTTCTGTCTCAAAAAAGAGAATTTCTGCCAAATCTAAGTAGTACTCACCCGTCCCCTTATAAAAGATCAACCTAGGAGCCTTGGTTTCTTGCAAGAGTCGTTGCAAGTCAGCTATCTCATCTGTCAGGGCTGCAGCCTTGATGACAATCTCTGTCTCAGTTAATTCACTATCAATCTCGATTCGTAACTTCATCCTATCTCCTTTCTGCATCTACTATACCAAAGGCCAGAAGACTTTACAAGGGCAAAAAAGCAAGTGGTCACTTTTGACCCGTAAGTGGTTACGAGGCCAAGCCCACTTGCTTTGCTTTTTAGAAAATAAAGAAAAGAATTCCCAAGAGGAGGCCACAGGCGTAGCCAACTAAGACATCCTTGGGATAATGAACGCCTCCTAAGACCCGCACAAGACCGAGAAAAGCTGATAAAACCAACAAAACCGACCCCACAGGCAGATTTGCATGTAGGCAAGCCATGGAAATGATGGTTGCCGAAAAGACATGGCGACTAGGCATTGAATTTCCAGAACTGTCCTTGTCTAGTAGCGGGACAATTCCCCAAGTTTCATAGGGACGCGGTTGATTGATCCACTTACGAACTAGCGTCAATAGGAGAAAGCCTAAAGCCGGCACCAAAATATAAGCAGCAAGGTCTTTACCAACCCCTTTACTTACAAAGTTTGTTCCCAACAAGGTCAAGTAAGCTAAGGGCATCAGAACTGTCATCATGCGATTAAAAACTCGCATCAATTGTAATAGTTGTGGATGTCGAAGAAGACTTGATTTCCTCTTCTCGTACCACTCTTGATAGTTTTTCATCTGTTTTCTCGTTGTTTCTAGATTTTACACAAGAAGCCTGACAGAACGAGTCCGCTAGCATCTCCTACTCTAGTATAGTGCAGAAAAAGAAGGCCGTCAAGCCTTCTGAGATTTATTCTTCTGCTTGGTCTTCTGTAAATTGACTATTGTAGAGGTCTGCATAGAAACCACCCTGAGCCATAAGCTCATCATGATTACCTTGCTCGATGATGTTTCCTTCTTTCATGACCAGAATCAAATCAGCATTGCGGATCGTTGACAATGACTGCCGCCACTACTGCCCAAATCCAGTATTCTGACTTGCCAATGATTTTCCCAATGGCCCAAATAGCCATGATAGGACCACGAGTGACCACTTGGAGTCCCATGGTAAAGAGCATTTGAATCTGCGTGATATCATTAGTCGTCCGAGTCAATAGACTGGGGATTGAAACGTTTAAAGACCAACATCGGTTTATCCATTCTTTCTCCCTTCTAAGTAAAAATAGTTCTCATAAGAACATTTAAGTTTCAATGAGAACTATCTAAGTAGAAATTGACATCAGCTCTTATTTTATCTATAATAAACACTATCTCACACCTATAAGAATACACCCTGATTAGAAATGAGAAAATCACAAATGAAACATAAAGAAGAGAAAATTTTAGGAATCTTTGCCATCATCTTTGGAACCCTAGCCCTTCTTGGTTCCTGGCTACCAATCATTAGCATTCTAGCCTTTTTCTTTGCCATTATTGCTATCACCCTAGGCATTTTTGGTATCGGTCTTAATCTTAAAAATCGTAAAACATTGGCTATCATCGGAACAAGCCTAGGTATTCTATCCATTTTTCTTGTCTTAATGACGCAAGTATTACCTTCTGGGCTTTTTACCGACCTGGCTAAAAACTTTCGACACCCATACAGAAGTCTGACCTCTTTAACGGAAGATGAGAAATTTGGAAAATCACCAGATTATAGACCAGATGAAGAGGATATCGAAGATACTGATACCTTCTCTTGGACCCAGGAACAGTTTGATGCTTTGATAGAGGGAGACACTGCAAACAGAGGAAAAGGCGGCTCCAACTACAAAGATATCATCAGCAAGCATGGATTACCAGATTCTGAAATTGAGTCAACCTCAGGTGATTACGACATTAAGAAAATCACCTATCTATCCCTCGGTTCAAACACCAAGACAGTTGTACTCACTTTCGCAAAGCAGGAAAACGGCCAGTTTCTTCTCATCCGAAAATTTGCCCTAGGCTTGGATAGAAAAGAGAAAACTGATGATGGAGTGAAAGTTTAACATAACAAAAAACGTGCTGGGAATAGCAATCGGTAGACCAAATCTCGATTTCTAAATCCCAACACCACGATTTTTCCACAATCCATTGGATCATGGACGATTATAGATAACTAATAACGTTTTGGGCAAAAGAGATTTTTGTCTCTTTCTTGCCCCTTTTCTACACAAAGACATAACAAAAGCCCTTGAAATACCAATGTTTTCAAGGGCTTGTTTTTATTTATTAGAATCCATCTACGTTGGTATAGATCTTTTGTACGTCTTCGTCGTCTTCAAGGACGCTGTATAGTTTTTCGAATGTTTCTAAATCTTCACCTGACAACTCAACTTCTGATTGAGGAATCATCTCAAGTTCTGTTACTTGGAATTCTTCGATACCAGATTCACGCAAAGCCACAATGGCTTTGTGAAGGTCAGTTGGAGCTGTGTAAACAGTGATTGTTCCTTCTTCTGCTTCTACATCGTCTACATCGACATCTGCTTCAAGCAAGAGTTCAAAGATAGCATCAGCGTCATCACCAGCAAATACGATGACACCCTTGTTGTCAAAGAGGTAAGATACTGAACCTGAAGCTCCCATGTTTCCGCCGTTTTTACCAAAGGCAGCACGGACATTGGCAGCTGTACGGTTAACGTTTGAAGTCAAGGTATCCACGATGAGCATTGAACCATTTGGCCCAAAGCCTTCGTAACGTCCTTCTGTAAAGGTTTCGTCTGTATTTCCTTTAGCCTTATCCAAAGCCTTATCAATAACGTGTTTTGGCACTTGCGCTTGTTTAGCACGGTCGATAACGAATTTCAAAGCTGAGTTTGATTCTGGATCTGGATCACCTTTTTTAGCTGCTACATAGATTTCTACACCAAATTTTGCATATACTTTAGAGTTAGCTCCATCTTTAGCCGTCTTCTTGGCTACGATATTGGCCCATTTACGTCCCATTAGGAATCTCCTTTTTTCACATTTTAATCTTTCTTATTATAACACAAGTCTAGTCGATTTTCACTAGAGGAAATGGATTTTTCTTTTATAAATGAAGCTAGGATTGTCCGCCGACAGCCAAGATCTTCTTGCCTTCTTTTATCCAAGGGTGCTGAGAGAGTGAGATATAAAGCTGTGCAGTCATAACAAGCCAAAGTAGCGGTTCACATAGAATCACACCTGTATAACCTGCCCAAGGAATAATCCAAGCGACGAAAACAATTTTCCCGATAAATTCGATAAAACTAGATATGAGGGGTAAGAGTTTTTGACCGAGTCCCTGCAAACTATTTCTATAAATCAATAAAAGACTCAAAAACGGATAGAAGACAGAACTAATACGTAGGTACAAGGTCCCATTTTCAATCAAGTAACCATCTGTTGAACTCGCTAAGAAAGAAACTAGGCTAGGACTTGCAAAAAATAGGAACACACAAGCAAAGGTTGCCCAAGCCATACTCAAATAGCTCCCTAAACGAAGACCTTGGACGATACGATCTGGACGTTTTGCCCCAAAGTTTTGAGAGATAAAAGTCGTCATAGAAGCCGAAATTGCCGTCATTGGCAATAGAGCAAAGCCATAATTCTACGTGCTGCCGTTTGGGCACTGATAATAACTGCTCCAAAGCCATTAACAGAGGATTGCAAGATGACACTTCCGACAGAGACGATTGAACCCATCAGCCCCATGGCTAGCCCCTGCTCCAAGAGATCAACATAGAGAGCCTTGTTCCATTTGAAATGCTTAAGTTCTGGAAGAAGCTCTGGAACACTCTTGCGGATATAGAAATAACAGAGAATAGCGGACAAACCTTGCGAGATGATAGTTGCAAGACCTGCAGATTGAACCCCCAACTGCAGTTGTGTAATAAAATATAAATCTAGAATGACATTAACAATGGCTGAAAAGATAAGAAAAGCAAGTGCCGCAAGGCTATCACCAATCGAGCGTAGTAATCCTGCAAAGAGATTATAAGCAAAGCTAACTCCCACGCAGCTAACAATCATTGAGATGTATTCATAGGATTGGGGGAGGATTTCTGCAGGTGTTTCGAGATATTGTAAGAGCGGATAAAGGCCGAAGAAACCCATCAGCATGACAAGAGCACTCAGGATTGCACCTAAAATCCAAGTCGCTGCGACAGCCTCTTTAATCTTTGTGAAATTACGAGCACCATAAAGCCGAGCAATAACAACTCCCATCCCATTTCCGACTCCGAGAGCAAAGCCAATAATCAAATCAAAAATAGCTGTCGTAGCTCCGACTGCCGCCAAGGAATTTTGTCCCAAAAAACGCCCAACAATCAAAATATCAGCTGTATTGTAGAGTTGCTGAAAGATGTTGGACAATAGAATCGGTAATGCAAAACTAATCAGTGAAGGAAGAATGGGACCATGAATCAAGTCCACCGTTGATTTTTTATTCATAAGGCTATTATATCAGCTTTCAAGTTGAGGAACAAGGGAGTTCCCTTAAGAAAGCGTTGCCTATATGTAAACAATCTGGTATAATCGTGACAGAATAGGAGGGTATGTATGAGCTTAACAAGTCAGTTAATTACAGATGTATTCCCAGACCTTGAGAAAGTGGAACAATTAAACAAGGAGGCCTTCCCTGAAGAAGAACGCGTCTCTTTGGAGGAATTTTTAAGTTACCAGGATAGAGATGACGCCCACTTTTTCGCCTTTTATAACGAAGAAGAATTTGTCGGCTTCGCTTTTGTCATTTCTAATCAAAAAGCTTTCTACATTAGCTTCTTTGCCATTATGCCCCATCTCCGCAGTCATGGATACGGGAGAGAAATCATTGAAAAAAACTCATTGATTTTTTTACCAGCGTACTATGATTCTTGAAGTGGAGCGATTAGACGAAGACTGTGACAATCTCGAACAAAGAAAAATCCCGCATGGACTTTTTACTTACAAAATGCCTTTAAAACTGCCAACGCCTTCTTGGAATACGAGGGAATGAGTTTCGAAATTCTCTATCGTGGCGACCACTTTGATGAAGAGGCCTATCGGAACATCTTTCAAAAATTGCAAGAAGAGAACTACTTCGACTTTCGTATCGAATACCGACGCTTTAGTGACCACTAGTCATCATGAAACAAAAAGTAGCAGTTTTTCTGCTACTTTTCTTTTTATTCTTCAATTTCGATTTCAAGAGCGTCGCCCAAATCAAGTGTTACTTCTTGGTTAGAATCTGCATCAGCTGCTGCACTTGCTTTAGAGCCTTCTTCCTCTTCAATTAAACCATATTGAACACGAACTTGGTGGTCGATTTCATCAAAAGATTTCTGGGTGATCTGCCAAGTATTTCTTAGCATTTTCAGAACCTTGTCCGATTTTTTTCACCCTTGTATGAGTACCAAGCACCTGCTTTTTGGATAATATCCAAATCACTAGCAATCTTCAAGAGTTCACCAGTTCTAGAAATCCCTTCACCATACATGATTTCAACAAGAGCTTCTTTGAACGGTGGAGCCACCTTGTTTTTCACAACTTTAATCTTAGTTTCTTTACCAACGTTCGTATCTTTTTGATCACCAGTTCCCTTGATTTGTGTACTTCCACGCACATCCAAACGGACTGAAGCATAGAATTTAAGGGCGCGTCCACCAGGAGTTGTTTCTGGATTTCCAAACATAACCCCTACTTTTTCACGCAACTGGTTGATGAAGATAGCAATTGTCTTTGTCTTGTTGATAGAAGCACCGAGTTTACGCATAGCTTGACTCATCATACGAGCTTGAAGACCAACGTGGCTATCTCCGATATCTCCATCGATTTCCGCACGAGGTACAAGAGCTGCAACTGAGTCAATAACCACAAGGTCAACCGCACCTGAGTCGATCAATTTCCCTGCAATTTCAAGACCTTGCTCACCTGAGTCTGGTTGTGACAAGAGCAATTCGTCAATGTTAACCCCAAGAGCTGCTGCATAGGCTGGGTCAAGAGCGTGTTCCGCATCGATAAAGGCTGCAATTCCACCTTCTTTTTGTGCTTGCGCTACAGCGTGAAGGGCAACTGTTGTCTTACCTGATGACTCTGGACCGTAGATTTCGATGATACGCCCCTTTGGATAACCACCTGAACCGAGTGCAATATCAAGTGCCAAAGAGCCTGAACTCATCACTTGCACTTTTTGTTCTGCTCGCTCACCCAAGCGCATGATTGAACCCTTACCGAAGTCTTTTTCAATCAATTTAAGGGCATCATTCAAAGCTTTTTCACGATCAGCTCCAAATTTTTTCCCAATTTCATCTAATTTTTTTGTTGGTTTTTTCGCCATTTTGTTCTCCTATATTTTTTAATTCTTAGAACCTTCTTCTATTATATCAAAAGTCAGTCACTTAATAAAGCTTTGCGAACTAAGTTAAAAGCATGCATGACTGCAATTTTACGAACATCTGCTCGACTTCTTCCAGCTATATTGACCTGAACAACTTCTGTGCCGGATGCTTGAGACAAACCGATAAAAACTGTACCAGCAGGATGACCTTCTAGACTATCCGGACCAGCCACTCCTGTCAAGCTAACTCCAAAGTCTGATTGAGTTTTAAGCCGTGCCTGATCTGCCATTTTTTCCGCCGTAAAGGCTGAAACAACTCCATGTTTTTCCAACTCTACTTGTGGAATATCTAACATCTTAGCCTTTTCTTCCAGACTATAAGTGACAAAACCACCTTTAAAGATAGCTGACACTCCCGAAAAGTCTGCCAAAGTTGCTTGAAAAAGCCCTGCTGTCAAACTTTCCGCAGCCGTTATGGTTTTATGCTGCTTTTTCAACTCCTCAACAACTACACTAGCTAGACTCGCTTCCTCACCATAACCATAGCAAATATCCTTTAAAGCAACACCTTCAAAAGTCTGGCGAGCAAGAATTTTTTCCTCCAGATTATCCAAAGCTTTTCTAGCCTCGCCCTCACTGCGAGCCTTGGTAGACAAACGCAGAGTCACTTCTCCTATTTTTGCATAAGGGGCCAAGGTTGGATCTGTCTGCTCTTCAATCAAATCCGACAGAATCGTTACTAGCTGGCTCTCGCCAATGCCAAAGAAACGAAGCACACGTGAGTACAACTTAGCTCCAGTTGTCAATCTTGGCAGTAATTCATTTAAAACCATGGGTTTCAGTTCACTTGGCGGACCTGGTAGGACGACATAGGTCACGCCAGCCACCTCAATCATGCCTCCGACTGCTAGTCCTGTTTCATTAGGTAGCGGGATTGAACCCTCAACGATTTGAGCTTGGCGTTCATTATTTGGAGTTCGGGCATAGTCCGGTCGATGAGCAAAAAAGTCATCTAGTTTAGCCTGCGCTTGAGCATCAAAAGTTAAATCACGCCCTAGAAAATGGGCCAAGGTTTGTTTGGTCAAGTCATCCTCTGTCGGTCCCAGTCCTCCTGTTAGGTTAACCAGATTGCTACGATTCTTAGCAATCTCCAACAAGGATAAGAGACGAGCCTCATTATCTCCTACAGCCGTTTGGAAGTAGACATCAACACCGATTTCAGCCAACTTTTCAGATAAAAATTGTGCATTGGTATTGACGATTTGACCTGTTAGAATCTCTGTTCCAACAGCTATGATTTCCGCTTTCATTTTTTCCTCCTACCTATCTATTCGGATTTCTTTGAAAAAATCGCAGGAAAATTCCTACGATTTTAGTATTCATTTCTTATTGTTCTTGTTGTACTTGTTGGCCTTGTTGTTCTTGATCTGCAACAGAACCAGTTATTTGTGGTAAACGCCCATAAATATTTTCATACAAGACTACATTTGTCTCCAATTCGGTCACTTCTGGCTTATCCAATGAACGACGTAAGAGATTTTGCATTTCTAACAAATGCTCAGATGTCACGATTTGGTAAGATGTCCCATCAATCATTGCATCCTCTCCGCGCAATTGCTGAGACTCAATATTCTTAAAGGAATCTTGGTAGCCCATCAACTGAGGAATCGTTGTTGTCGTAATCTCGATATTTGTCTGCATGTTATCACTAAGAGCCTTCAAAATTTCTTGATAGTGGCTGACACTATTCAAACTAAGAATTTTTTCAACAATCTTTTGGATGACTTCGCGCTGACGTTTCTGACGACCGTAGTCTCCCTCTGGATCCTGATAGCGCATGCGTGAATATACTAGCGCCTCGTCACCATTTAGAGTTTGTTCCCCAACACCGATAGAAATCGTGTTAAATGGTTCCTGGTCTTGGATAGAGATTGGGAAACCTAGAGTGTTGTTTACTGTGATTCCTCCGACAGCATCAACCATTCTTTGAAGACCGTGCATATTGACCATCACATAGCGGTCGATATGGATATTCATCATTTTTTGAATGGTCGAAATGGCAAGCTCTGCCCCACCATCAGCATAGGCAGCGTTGAGTTTAGCTTCTCTAACACTACCATCTGGTTGTTGGATTTGTGTCAGAATATCACGTTCCAAACTCATCATAACGACTTTCTTGGTTTTCGGATTCACTGTTACCAAGATCATTGAATCACTATTTCCTGCCCATGGGTCTGTACGTTCAACATTCCCCGTATCTACCCCCATCAATAGGATTGTCAATGGTTCAGTTGCCTCGATAACCTTGGTTTCTTCTCCGATTTGTTTATAAGTTTTGGCTAAAGTCTGTGTACTTTGTTGGTAGATAGTATAGGCATAAGCTCCCACACCAAGCACTGTCACAAGAACAAAGCCTAAAAACATTCCGATTATTTTTTTTGCCATACATTTATTCGTCTATCAGTCGACCCATCAGGTAAACATCAAGAAACTCTCCTCCTTCTATACAAGCGCCGCGTTCCTGCTGGCCTTCAATGATGAAGCCCAGCTTTTTATATAGATGAACAGCTGCCAGATTTCGTTTTTGAACTGTCAATTGTAAACGTCGAATACTTCCGCTCGACTGGGCCCACTCAATAGCTTCTTCCATCAAGATACTACCAAGACCATTTCCCCAATAGGCTTTTTTGATACCCAAAAAGATATCCCCAATATGCCGAACTCGCGGACGTTGATCAGCCGTTATATTGATCACTCCTGCCAATTCTTCATTCAAATAAGCTAGTAAAGTAATCTGATTATCCGACTGGGCCTGCTTGTTAATAAAACGCTGCATCTCAGATTCACTCATTGCAATTCCATTTTCATCCAGACTGGTAAAACTAGACTCATGACCAATCTGATCCAAAGTGCAATAAGTTCTGTAGCATCCTCAACTTCTGCTTCACGAATTAATAAATCATACTCCATCTGTCAACCTCTGCAAGAGTTCTGCTGCTCGTTGACCATGAGCATGAAAAACAACTTCGCGCCCCTCACCGTCTTTAAGAATTTCTAATTCCAGATAGTCGGATGGGAGAGCCTCGCCTAATAGGTGTCCCCACTCAATAACCGTCACACCTGAACCAAAAAGAAATTCATCAAGGTCGATTGAATCTGCATCTCCTTCGATGCGGTAAACATCCAAGTGATATAAGGGTAGGCGTCCTTCATATTCTCGAACAATGGTATAAGTAGGACTTTTGATCATTTGATGAATCCCTAGTCCTTTAGCTAGACCTTTTGTTAATGTGGTTTTTCCAGCGCCTAATTCACCAGTTAAAATCAATACATCATTTTTTTCAAGTAGACTACCCAACTCTTGTCCAAGAGCGATTAGTTCATCTTCATTTTTTATGTGCATGTTATTATTATACCAAAAAGTTTTCTTTTGCGACATTTCTAGTAATAAAAAAAGAGGAGTTTCCTCCTTCTTTTTTAAAGTTTTTATCTTTAGTTTAGAGCCATGCTAATGTAGTTCAAGATGAACAGAGCGTCTAAAATCCAAATCATGACATGCACTTCCTTAACTTGACCTTTAACAATCTTCGCTAAAGTGTAAGTTAGGAAACCAACAGCAATCCCTTGTGTAATGGAGTAACTGAATCCCATAAAGATAGATGTGAAGAAGGCTGGAATAGCTTCTGACATATCATCCCAAGGGATGTTTTTCAAGTTAGAGAGCATCATAATTCCGACGATAATCAAAATTGGTGCTGTCGCAGCTGAAGGCACAATGGCAAGAAGTGGGCTAAAGAAGCTTGATAGAGCAAAACAGATAGCAACAACTAAGGCTGTCAATCCAGTACGTCCACCAGCACCGATCCCTGCTGCTGACTCAATATAAGTTGTAACGTTTGAAGTACCTGCAATGGCACCAACTGATGTCGCCACCAAGTCAGAATATAGAGCCTTATCCAATTTAGCTGATTCATTGTTCTCACCACTTGATGCGATGATCCCAACTTTTTCACCTGTACCGATAAGAGTACCAATTGTATCAAAAATATCAGTCAATGAGAAGGCAAGAATGGCCATCAAGGTTTCAGGTAAACGTGAAGTATTTGAAATCAGAGAACCCAAACCTTCTGAACCAAGGGCTGCACCAAATAAAGTTCCTAGGTCATTAACTGCTGCTGAAAGATTGTTGCTAGCAAAATCGATTCCTGACAAATTAACAAGACCAACCGCAATCGCAAGGACTGTAGTTGTCAAAATAGAAAGAATGATTCCACCTTTAATACCTTTGACAACAAAGAAGATTGTAATGGCAAGACCTGCAATAGCTACCAATACTGCTGGAGTATTGAAATCTACCAATCCTGGAACAGCTGCTGCATTTGCAGTAATCGCTGCTTGAGCCTTATCTGCTCCTTCACCTGCTACAGTATAAGTCCCTGGGTCAATTGAGAATTTCAAGAGACCAGCATTCTTAATACCAACATAGGCAAGGAAAACACCAATACCAGCTGAAATTGCTGAACGAAGAGTTGCAGGAATAGACTCAATGATCATTTTACGAACATTGGTTAGTGTGATAATCAGTGAAATAATCCCACAGATGAAGACCATACCAAGAGCTTCTTTCCAAGTATAGCCCATTCCGAATACAACCGTAAATGTAAAGAAAGCATTAAGTCCCATACCTGGAGCTTGTGCGTATGGCAAGTTAGCATAGAAAGCCATCATCAAAGTTCCTACTACAGAACCGATGATTGTTGCCAAGAATACACCCTGAACAGGCATTCCTGTTTGCGAAAGCATTTGAGGGTTTACAAAGAGAATATAACTCATTGCAAAGAAAGTTGTTAAACCAGCAAGCACCTCTGTACGGACATCTGTCCCGTGCTCTTTTAGTTTAAATAATTTGTCCATTTTTAATCTCCTTTGTCATTTTACGAACAATGTGACTATTATATCATCAATCATTCACATTTTCAAGCTGTTTTTCCTATTTTTAAAAATTCTTAGAGGATATAATTCTTCTTATTTTTGCTTATAGTCAGCTTTTCTTTCAGCTTTTTGATATAATAGGAAACATCTTATCTGAAACTAAATTCGGGAGGATTTTATGACTAAAAAAATGATTGCCGTGGACTTAGACGGTACCTTACTTAATGGAGAAAGCAAACTCTCTGACTTTACAAAAGAAACCATTAAAAAAATTTCTAAGAAAGGCCACCATGTGGTTATCGCAACCGGTCGCCCATATCGTATGGCCAAAGATTTTTATGACCAACTTGAACTTGAGACTCCTATGATTAACTTCAATGGTTCACTCACTCATCTGCCAGGTAAGGTTTGGAAACATGAAAAGTGTCTGACTGTGGACAAAAAATACCTCTTGGATATCGTGAAACGAAAAGAGGAGATTGAGGCAGACTTTATCGCAGGTGAATACCGTAAAAACTTTTACATTACGGCTCCAGACAAGGAGATTGCCGACCCTAGACTATTTGGTGTTGAAAACTTCAGACCTGAAAATCAATTTAATCCTGAACTTGTCACCAAGGACCCTAACTGCATTTTATTTCAAACTCGCGCAAGTGACAAATATGCTCTCGCAGAAGAAATGAACAGTTTACAAGCATCAACTCAACATTAATACTTGGGGTGGTCCTTTAAACATCCTCGAATGCGCACCCAAAGGTGTTCACAAGGCCTTTGCCCTTGAATACCTTCTAAATGTCATGAATATAGACAGACAGAACCTGATTGCCTTTGGTGACGAACACAATGACCAAGAAATGCTCTCCTTTGCAGGTAGAGGATATGCCATGAAAAATGCTAATCCCGCTCTACTTTCTTTCGCAGACGAGCAATTACCGCTAACCAACGAAGAAGACGGAGTCGCTCACTTTTTACAAGAGCAGTTCCTTTAATAAAAACTATCCCTCCATACTTTTTTGGTAGAAAATAGCTACCTTAATTGTATGGATTTTTTATGCCAAAAATCGATTAAAGAAAAAAGGATCCGAATCCGTGTTAACGAGATTCAAATCCTTACAAAAGATGTCTATTTTTTTAGAACGATACGATCAGAAATTTCACGATCCATATCATCAATGATCATTTGATTGCCATCAGCTACATAAACCTTGATATCATCTCCAATAAAGACTCTCTGACTTTCTGGTTCAAAGGTGACCTTTTTAATTTCCTGATCACCATCAGGCTCTACTTCCGTCCATGTTCCAGTATTACCAGTAACAACGAGAGTAATGCTATCTCCCTCATCTTGCCCTTTATAGGTCCCATCAATGTTAGTTACTGAGCTAGCTGTCGAACTAGAAACAGTCGTTTCTGCTTGCTGGCTAGTCCTTACTTCCGTACTAGTGCTAGTGTTAGTGCTAGCTTGAGTTGAAGGAGTTGCCTGCTCTTTTGGCGAACATGCAACTAAGAGACTAAGACTTGCCAAAGAAGCAAGAGAAAGTGTGAATTTTTTGAGTGACATAATGTCTCCTTTCTTTTAGTGGCTTAAAATCAGAATAACCCTGCTGAGCCACCACACCTTTACTATAACAAATAAAGATAGGAGGGTCAATCAAATGAATCTAGGGCCATGAGACAAGCTCGAACCTCAGATATAAAATAGAGAGAACCTGTCACAAATAGCAAGTCTTTCTCTTGTGCAGAAGCTTCAAAATTACCTATAAAATCTCGATAGGAAGCAATGCTTGTATAATCTCCAAAATCTTGCTCTTCCAAGGAACCCTGATAGTCAAAACTCGTAACATAGAGAGCTACATCAGGTAAATGCTCTGCTAAATAAGTGAGCATCCCGCTATAATCTTTCCGCTTTAGGGCACCAAATAGGATGTGAGGCTGATACCCTTGCTGGATTTTTTCTTGGATAAACTCAACCAAACGCTCTAGAGCCGGTAAATTGTGAGCCCCATCTAGATAGATGTGCTCAGTGACAGCTTCTAGCCTTCCAGCCCATTTAGTAGCTTGCAAGGCAGCACGTACTGCTTCTTGATCTACTTTCTCGTTTCTTTGTACCATAAATAGTAGAAAAGCCTGCAAGGCAAGAGCTGCATTTTCCTCCTGATATGCTCCCTCCAGTCCCAATATTAGGTGGTTAAAGTCAGCTAGAGAAGAAGAGAAGTTCCCATTTCGGAAAGAAAAATCTTTATTAGCTTGATAGAAACTTACACCCAAATCAGTGGCTGTCCTTTGACAAACGAGTTGGGCTTCCGGTGCTAAATTTGCAATCACAGCTGATTTCCCGGGCTTAAAAATTCCTGCTTTCTGCTCTGCAATTGCTGTTAAACTATCGCCCAAGGTCTCCTGGTGATCGAGGCCGATTGATGTGATGATTGCAATTTCTCCTGTCACCACATTGGTAGTATCAAGAAGTCCACCTATCCCAACTTCCAGTAGGACCAAATCTACTTCTTGCTCTTTAAAATAAAGCAAAGCAATCAAGGTCAGCAACTCAAAAAAAGATAGCTGATCGTGGGTTTCTAAAAGTCTTTGCTCCATTGCTTTGACTTGATCTGCTAAACGAATAAAATCTGTGTCCGATATAGGCTCACCATTAATACAGATACGGTCATGGATGCTGACAATGTGGGGCGAAGTAAAGGTACCAACCGTTTTCCCATGGGCAACAAAAAGCTCCCTCATAAAAGCAATAGTTGACCCCTTGCCATTTGTCCCTGTCACATGGATAATTGGATAGGTTTGCTCAGGATTCCCCAGCAAATCTACCGCTCTTTGCATCCGTCCCAATCCTGATCTAAAATTCAAGCCAATCCGACTATGAAGCCATTTTTCTACTTCAATCATGCTTATCTCCTTAACAAAAAAGCGAAGATTCTCTTCGCTTTTTACTCATTTTGCTAGATACTAGCTAAATTTTATTTTTAGCGTCAGGCTAAAAACGTCCACTGGACTTACCAGTTCTCTCTTATTTCAAGGAACTGGGCTGATACAGTCTCCCAGACTACCTGCGTTTCTATTTTCTAGCGCAGGGCTAAAAACGTCCCCCGGATGTTCCAACTCTTTCTAGTTTCTAGGAGTTGGGCTAAAAACATCCCCTGGACTGACTTGCGGTCTTCATTTCTATCGCAAGGGTAAAAATGTTCACTGAACATTTTTACTCCTCCATAAAGCTGTTGAAGACTTCTTCAATCATGTTCCATTCATCTTCTGAATCTTCAGGGATTGGTTGCAATTCACCTTCAGTTCCATCTTCATTTTCGATGAATGAGTATGCTTGGATTTCAACTTCACCGTTTTCATCTTCTTCTGCATTAACTGGTACAAGAAGAACATAGTTTTTACCAAATTCTTCTTTTCCGTCAATAGTCAAAAGGATTTCAAATAAAGTTTCGTTTCCTTGCTCATCTACAAGTGTAATAAGTTCACGTTCTTCGTGATCGTGGTTGTGATCGTGTGACATAGTTTCTCCTCTGTCTTAAAATTTTCTATCTAAATAATTTTGCAAAATCAACTGAGCTGCCAATTTATCAATAACTTTTTTACGCTTATTGCGACTAATGTCTGCTTGCTCAATCAACATGCGCTCAGCAGCAACCGTGGTTAGGCGCTCATCCTGGTACTCTACTGGCAAACCAAAGAGTTCTTCCAGTTTTGCTCCATAGGCTTGACTCGCTTCCACCCGCGGTCCACTGGTATTGTTCATATTTTTAGGTAAACCAACAACAAAGCGCTCTACCTTATAGGTGTCAACCAATTCCTTGAGTCGTTCAAAGCCAAACTCTCCCTGATCTTCATTGATTTGGATGATTTCGAGTCCTTGTGCTGTAAACCCTAACGGATCGCTAATCGCTACTCCTACTGTTTTGGAACCAACGTCCAACCCCATAATTCTCATTGGTTATAGATCGACTCCTTGTCCCTTAAGGTAGTAGCGGACCAATTCTTCAACAATCTCATCGCGTTCGTATTTACGGATTTGATTTCTTGCGTTATTGTAACGAGGAACGTAGGCTGGGTCTCCACTGAGAACATAGCCCACAATCTGGTTAATAGGGTTATACCCCTTCTCGTTCAATGAAGCATAGACTTCTGTCAATGTTTCACTAATTTCTTTTTTATTGGAATCATCCAATTTAAAACGTACGGTTTCTTCAGTAAATCCCATTCTAACACCCTCTTTCCTTAGAATAGTACTATTATAGCACATTCACAACCATTCTACAAATGACACAGCCTGATTTTGCTGATTTTCTGTGACTTCCTTACTGGACAGTCGCGCCACTTGCAACTCGATTTTCAATATATTCTTCTGGTTCGTTTTTTAGTAGATTTTCTAATCCCACATTTTTTAAATATTCGCTTTCGCTTGCCTTTTTAACGTCTAGAACTTGAAAATCATAACTTGTTTTTGTTTCAATCTCGGTTTCACTTAAAAGATTGGTTTCAATGTTAAATCCAGGAATTTTACGTGCTTCTTGGACCGATTCATCCTTGTCTTCTCCTTCTTTCAAGGCCTTTCTTGCTTCCTCTAATCCATGCTCTGCAATAAAGTTCTTGAGGTCTTCTGAAACTTGTCGTTTTTGCTGAATCGTTAAGGTCAAGAACTGTTTGCCCTTATAGGTAATGGTCTGGGTTTGTTGAACCCCATTTTCGTCAGCAGGTAGAACAAGCGTCTTTGTTACAACTGTATTGTTATTGGCATTTTCTAGAACTGGCAAAGTTGATTGAAGAGCTTCTGTCGTTGTATCTTTAGAAGGTTCCGCAGACTCTTTTTTCTGTCCACAGCCAGCTAGCAAAAATAGGAGCGCAACTGTACCGATAACTATCTTCTTCATATTTATTTTTCCTTGTTTATCTATCAAATAAGGCTAGGAGTCACTCCCAGCCTTTATGTTTTATAGTGCTGCACGTAAACGTGCTTCTGCATTTTCTACATTGCGGACAGAGCGTGGCAAGAAGGCACGAATGTCATCTTCTTTATAGCCAACTTGTAAACGTTTCTCGTCAACAAGAATTGGACTTTTTAGGATGCGTGGTGTTTCCATGATTAAATTAAGCACTTCATTGACACTCAAATCTTCAATATCAACTCCAAGAGCTTTAGCGTAGCGATTCTTTGATGATACAATGCTCGCAATTCCATTGTCTGTTTTTGTTAGAATATCTAATAATTCTTCTCTAGAAATCCCCTCTTTACCGAGGTTTTGTTCTTTATAACTTAACTGGTGGGCATTGAGCCAGGTCTTAGCTTTTTTACAGCTAGTACAACTTGAGACTGTATAAATTTTGATCATGTACCTACCCCTTTCGCTACATGTTACTATCAGTTTATTCTATTATACCATAAAAAACATCCGACTTGCGACCTATTTTTAAAAAAATTTAACTTTTTCTCCAGTTTTCTATCTTTTTTCTTGACAAAAACCGAACTATAACCATTCTTTGTACTTCCTAATGTAAAATTTCTTAATAACCGTGACGCTAAACATGTACAAGAAAATAATACAGGTTAGGAACAAGAAATAAGGAAGTCCTAATGGAGCTAAACGAAGAATATTTACTAGCGGTCCATAAGGCAGACTAGTTACGAAAATTGCGGCAACCAAGGTTGTCAAGATTACAAGCCAAGCTGGTCTGCTTTGTACAAAAGGAACTTTTGCCGTACGAAGCATATGGATAACCATGGTTTGAGACCACATAGATTCAATGAACCATCCTGTTTGGAACAAGATAATAAACTGAAGGGCAGATTCAGAACCATGAACATAATGATAGCCTGTCATCAAAGGAACAATAATAAAGTAGAGGAAAATAAAGGTCAAAATATCAAAGACAGATGAGATTGGGCCCATCCAAACCATAAATCTAGTAATAGATTTTGCTTCCCATGTATGGGGTTGTTTTAGGAAGTCTTGATCCACATTATCAAACGGCAATGCCACACAAGATAAATCGTAGACTAGGTTTAGGACAATGAGATGAACAGGGGCCATTGGTAAAAATGGCAAGAAAATACTTGCAACCAATAGTGAGAAGATATTCCCAAAGTTTGAACTAACGGTCATCTTGATGTATTTGGTCATGTTGGCGTAGACCTTCCGGCCCTCAACGATACCAGTTTCAAGGACCATGAGATCCTTGTCCAGCAAAATAACATCAGCTGTTTCCTTTGCGATATCTACTGCTGTATCAACGGAAATTCCAACATCTGCCACCTTCATAGATGGGGCATCATTAATACCGTCACCCATATAACCAACACCGTGACCATTTTTCTTCAATTGTAGAATAATTCGAGCTTTTTGGTCAGGAGACAATTTGGCAAAGACTGTTACACTTTCAACCGCTTCTGCCAATTCTTGGTCTGTCATTTGATCAATGTCAGCACCTAAGAGCATATGTTCAACGTCCAATCCAACCTTTTCACAGATAGCTTGGGTTACTTTTTCGTTATCTCCAGTTAAAATTTTTGTTCTGACACCATGCTCAAGTAAAGCTTGGATAGCGGGTGCTGCAGATGGTTTTGGTGGATCCAAGAAGGCAAGGTAACCCGTAAGGATCATGTCACTTTCATCAGTCACAGCATAGGCATAGTCTTCACGTAGACCTGACTTGTAACCAACACCTAATACACGCAAACCTTGACGGTTTAATTGACCAACTTCTGCCAGTACCTCTTGGCGAATACCTTCCGTAAGAGGGATGATTTCTCCACGATATTCCACATGTGTCGAAATGGTCAACATTTCTTCCAAGGCGCCTTTGGTCACCATACTAACAACATTGCTATCGTCTTTGACGATGACACTCATGCGTCTGCGTTCAAAGTCAAATGGAAGTTCGTCGATTTTTTGGAAGCTAGTATCCAAGTTTTGTAGAATAGCGTGTTCTTTAGCTTCTTTTTCAGTTCTACTGATGATAGCACGGTCCATCAAGTTTTTCAAACCAGTTTGAAAATGTGAATTTAGATAAGCTCTTCTTAAGACCGCCATATCCAAATCACCGTGAATATCCAAAGGATATTCTAAAACAATCTCATCCTGCGTTAAAGTTCCAGTTTTGTCCGTACATAGGATATCGATTGCTCCTAAGTCCTGGATAGCATTAAGTTTTTTGATGACTACCTTTTCCTTGGCCATGATAATGGAACCTTTTGCTAAGCTGGCTGTAATAATCATCGGAAGCATTTCTGGTGTAAGGCCGACACCGACGCTCAAGGCAAAAACTCCCGCCTCTAGCCAGTCTCCATCGGTCAAACCATTTGCAAAAACACGATTGGAACCATGACAAGCATCAAACGGATCAAGAGCCAAGAAATGCTGTTCATTTCACGTTCAAAAGAAGTTGGCTCATCATAGGTGTTGAGAGTTTGCTCGATGGCTCCCATCATGGTATCATCACCAACCGCTAGAACCATAGCTGTAGCACTTCCTGAGATAACGTTTGTCCCCATGAATGCCAAAGATTCTGCTTCTAAAAGACTCTCTACATTTTGGCTAGTCGCTTTATTTAAAGCAAGCTTTTCGACTGCATCACTTTCTCCAGTCAAACCTGATTGTTGAACGAAAAAGTCGCGTGATTCAAATAAGATGACATCTGCTGGAATCATATCTCCCGCACTCAATTTCACGAGATCTCCCACAACCAACTCATCGATTGGTAACTCTTGTTCAAGACCATCACGAATAACAGTTGCAGTGTTGACAATCATTTTTGAAAGGTTAGTTGTTGCCTTGTCGCTCCGCAATTCTTGGACAAAACGGATACCTCCTGAAATCAAAACCAAGACAACAATAATGATAGAGGTTGTTGGGTCTTCTTGGCCAGGTTTGGCAAGCCAGACGTTTGTAACGAGAGAAATAAATGCAATCACAAGCAAAATAATTGTGAAGGGATTGATAATAGACTCATAAATCTTTTTAAAGATGGAATCCTCTTGACCTTTTGTAATGGTGTTTTCACCATATAGGTCACGGTTTTCTTCGACTTGTTCTTGGTCTAAGCCTTTTAGACTTGTATGGTAAAAAGCTAGACTATCTTAAATGGAGTTTGAATAGCTGCTGCTAATCTTTCTTTTGTAGTTTTCATTGGTTTCTCCTATCTGTATGAATGGTGATTTCATACTCAATGAAAATCAAAGAGCAAACTAGGAAACTAGCCGCAGGCTGTACTTGAGTACGCCAAGGCGACGTTGACGCAGTTTGAATTTGATTTTCGAAGAGTATCATACACAGGGACCAATCACTTTATAGGGACAGAACGACACAAATCAGCGATTGGCTGTGTATGTGCGGTTCTGGATGATCGTCAATTTGCATCGTTTGTCTCCTTTCTTTGTTTTAAAACAGCAGAAAATCCTGCCATAAAATGGCAGGACTAAAAAACTTATTATCTGTTTTCGTTCAAGCTTTAACTCCATAGGGCGATGTAATGAGCTTAGTCTTGACCTTCGCGACCAGGACTGTTGACCAACGAGTAGTGTCTCCACTGCTTTGCGGTAGTCATCCGTATCCCTATGGTAGCCTCACCTACCGTTTTCGCCTTTCAGTATAAACCTTTAACTAATAAAAGTCAACGATTTATCTCATTTTCTTAGATCACAATCAATTCTTTCGGAGCAAGGGTTAATAATTCGCAACCGGTATCTGTAATCAAGATATCATCTTCGATACGAACTCCATATTTACCTTCGATATAAATACCGGGTTCATCAGTCAAAACCATACCAGTTTTGATAACTTCTTTGGAAGTTTGGCTAAAGTAAGGCTCTTCGTGGATATCAAGTCCGATACCGTGCCCGATACCGTGTGTAAAGTATTGTCCATAGCCTGCTTCCACAATGATATCACGAGGGATTTTGTCAAAGTCACGGAAACCTAAGCCAGCCTTAGCTTGGTCAATCAATGCTTGGTTAGCCTTTAAAACAGTGTTGTAGATTTCTGCTTGTTCGTCGCTGACATGGCCTAGGTAGATGGTCCGAGTCATATCACTCACATAATGCTCGTAAAGGCACCCAAAGTCCATAGTGATAGCTTCGCCTAGTTCTACTGGCTTGTGCATTGGGTGAGCATGGGGTTTAGAAGAGTTGATACCGCTCGCTAAGATTGTGTCAAAAGACAAACCTGCCGCTCCCAACTCACGCATACGGAAATCAAGGAAGTTGGCAATTTCAATTTCAGTCTTACCTGGCTTGATAAAGTCAAGGGCATCGTGGAAAGCTTGGTCAGAGATAGAACAAGCCTTGCGAATCGTCGCAATCTCTGTTTCATCCTTAATCATGCGAAGCGCTTCAACAAACTGAGTTTGTGGAACTAGTTCCAAACCTTCAAAAGCGGCTTTCATGCGGTGGTAATAAGAAACCGAGATTTCATCTTCAAACCCGATACGAGAAAGGCCCATATCTTTCGCAATTTTTGCGATAGTTGCCAACTCATCACGCTCTGCAAAAATCTCAAAGCTAGTTACTTCTTGCTTAGCAGCGATAATATAGCGGGCATCTGTCACTAATACCTGACGGTCACGGCTGATGAAGACCGTTCCATTTGAACCCCAAAATCCTGTCAAATAGTAGACATTTTTAAGGTTATTGATAATGATTCCATCTAGTTCTTTCTTGCATTTTATCGAGAAATGCTTGCACACGTTTATTCATGATGTAACTTTCCTTTCAAATACTGTCCTGTATAGCTAGCTTCATTAGCAGCTACTTCCTCTGGAGTTCCTGTTGCAATGATGGTACCACCACCAACACCGCCTTCTGGGCCTAGGTCGATAATATGGTCTGCTGTTTTGATGACATCTAGATTGTGCTCAATCACGAGAACTGTATTGCCATCATCTACAAAGCGAGACAAGACCTTTAGTAGACGCGCGATATCCTCGGTATGAAGACCAGTTGTCGGTTCATCTAGAATGTAGAAGGATTTACCGGTCGAGCGTTTATGGAGCTCGCTAGCCAGCTTCATACGTTGCGCTTCTCCACCAGAAAGTGTCGTGGCTGGTTGCCCTAAGGTCACATAGCCTAGACCAACATCTTTGATAGTCTGGAGTTTGCGTTGAATTTTTGGAATGTGTTTGAAAAATTCCACCGCATCGTTGACGGTCATATCTAAAACTTGCGAGATATTCTTTCCTTATAATGAACTTCCAGGGTTTCACTGTTGTAGCGGGTTCCATGGCAGACTTCACAAGCTACGTATACGTCTGGCAAGAAGTGCATCTCAATCTTGATAATCCCGTCACCTGAGCAGGCCTCACAGCGACCACCCTTGACATTGAAACTGAAGCGACCCTTCTTATAGCCACGAATCTTGGCTTCATTTGTCTGAGCAAAGAGATCTCGAATGTCATCAAAGACACCTGTATAGGTTGCAGGATTAGACCTCGGTGTTCTTCCAATAGGACTCTGGTCAATATCAATCAGACGATCGATATGCTCAATCCCTGAGATAGTCTTAAACTTTCCAGGCTTGTCTGAATTTCGATTGAGTTTTTGAGCAATGGCTTTTTTGAGGATGCTGTTAATAAGTGTCGACTTCCCTGAGCCAGAGACCCCTGTCACCGCAATGAATTTCCCGAGTGGGAAGCGAGCGGTGATATTTTGTAGGTTGTTCTCACGCGCCCCAGTCACCTCGATAAAGCGACCATTGCCTATACGGCGTTCCGTCGGTACTGGAATCGCACGTTTCCCTGACAGATACTGTCCTGTAATTGACTTACTGTTTCGAGCTACCTGCTTAGGCGTTCCTGCTGCTACAATCTCTCCACCAAAGACCCCTGCACCAGGGCCGACGTCTATCAGATAATCGGCTTCTCGCATGGTGTCTTCATCGTGTTCTACCACGATAAGAGTATTACCCAAATCCCGCATCTTTTTCAGACTGGCAATCAGACGGTCATTGTCCCTCTGGTGGAGACCGATTGACGGCTCATCTAAGATATAGAGGACTCCTGAGAGATTGGAACCAATCTGGGTCGCTAAGCGAATACGTTGACTCTCCCCACCTGATAATGTTCCTGCAGAACGAGAAAGGGTCAGATAGTTGAGACCAACATTATTGAGGAAGGTCAAGCGGTCCTTTATTTCCTTAAGAATCGGACGAGCGATGGTGGCTTCGTTATTTGATAGGGTCAACTGTTCAATAGCTTCTAAGTGGTCTGCGATGGAGAGGTCAGAAATTTCTCCGATATGAGGTCCTTCCTCTCCTCCTACACGAACGGATAAGGCCTGATCGTTGAGGCGATAACCATGACACGTGCCACAAGTTAGCTCATTCATATAAAGACGCATTTGTGTGCGGGTATAGTCGCTATTGGTTTCATGATAGCGACGCTTGATATTCCCTATAACACCTTCAAAAGGAATGTTGATGTCGCGAACTCCACCGAATTCATTTTCATAGTGGAAATGGAATTCCTTACCATCTGAACCATAGAAAATGAGATGTTTCTCCTCCTCAGACAAGTCCTCAAAAGGAGTATCCATATCCACTCCAAAGGCTGTCATGGCTTGTTCTAGCATATTTGGATAATAGTTAGAAGAGATGGGATTCCAAGGTGCTAAGGCTCCCTCACGAAGTGTCTTGCTAGCATCTGGTACGACTAAGTCCGTATCAACCTCTAGCTTGATCCCCAAACCATCACACTCACTACAAGAACCAAACGGAGCATTGAAGGAGAAGAGACGAGGTTCTAGTTCCGGAACTGTAAAGCCGCAAACTGGACAAGCATAATGTTCTGAAAAGAGTAACTCCGAATCATCCATAGTATCGATAACCACATAACCTTCTGCGATACGAAGGGCTGCTTCGATGGAATCAAAGAGACGACTACGGATGCCTTCTTTAATGATAATACGGTCTACCACCACATCGATGGTGTGTTGTTTATTCTTTTCAAGTTCAGGAACTTCGGTCACATCATAGACAACCCCATCGACACGGACACGAACATAGCCATCCTTTTGAATTTTTTCAATCAGAGTCTTGTGTTGCCCTTTTCTTACGAATAACAGGAGCCAAAATCTGCAGACGCTGGCGCTCTGGCAATTCCAAGACCTTGTCCACAATCTGCTCTACAGACGAAGCCTTGATAGCCCCATGTCCATTGATACAGTAGGGTGTCCCTACACGTGCATAGAGGAGACGCAGATAGTCGTTGATTTCCGTCGTTGTACCGACAGTCGAACGTGGATTTTTACTAGTCGTTTTCTGGTCAATGGAAATAGCAGGGCTGAGACCATCGATAGAGTCCACATCTGGTTTTTCCATATTGCCCAAAAACTGACGAGCGTAGGCTGATAGACTCTCTACATAGCGACGTTGCCCTTCTGCATACAGGGTATCAAAGGCAAGACTGGATTTGCCCGAACCCGACAGCCCCGTCACCACAACTAGCTTGTCACGTGGAATTTCCACGTCAATATTTTTTAAATTATGGGCGCGTGCCCCATGGATGACAATCTTATCTTGCATGTTACTTCTTTCTAGTCCATTGTTGCTTTCCATTATACCAAAAAAAGTGAAATTCTATTACCAAAAAAGCCGATTTTGTAGTATAATAGTACGGTGCTAAATCACTGAAACACGGATTAGATTAGGAAAGGATAGGAGATATGAAACAAGTCTTTCTCTCAACAACAACTGAATTTAAAGAGATCGATACGCTCCAACCGGGCACTTGGATCAATCTCGTCAATCCTACTCAAAGCGAATCGATGGAAATCGCCTCTGCCTTTGATATTGATATCGCTGACCTCCGTGCACCACTCGATGCAGAAGAAATGTCTCGTATCACGATTGAAGATGAATACACTCTGATCATCGTGGACGTTCCCATTACTGAAGAGAGAAATAACCAGACCTACTATGTGACTATTCCCTTGGGGATTATCATCACAGAAGAGGCTATTATTACTACTTGCTTGGAACCTCTCCCACTTCTAGATGTCTTTATCAATCGGAGACTTCGAAATTTCTATACCTTTATGCGTTCGCGCTTTATCTTCCAAATCCTCTACCGCAATGCGGAGATTTACCTAACTGCCCTACGTTCAATCGAACGTAAGAGTGAGCAAATCGAAACTCAACTTCACAAGTCTACTCGAAATGAAGAGTTGATTGAACTCATGGAGTTGGAAAAGACCATCGTCTACTTCAAGGCCTCTCTCAAGACAAATGAGCGCGTGATTAAAAAATTGACCAGCGCAACTAGCAATATTAAGAAATACCTTGAAGACGAAGACTTACTTGAAGATACCTTGATTGAAACGCAACAGGCCATCGAGATGGCGGATATCTATGGAAACGTCCTTCACTCTATGACAGAGACCTTTGCCTCTATCATTTCAAACAACCAGAACAATATCATGAAAACCTTGGCCCTCGTGACCATCGTTATGTCTATCCCGACTATGATTTTCTCAGCTTACGGAATGAACTTTAAGGACAATGAAATCCCTTTAAACGGAGAACCGCATGCTTTTTGGCTCATCGTCTTTATCGCCTTTGCTATGAGTGTTTCTCTCACTCTTTACCTCATCCATAAAAAATGGTTCTAAACAGGAGTTATTATGTCACAGATTGATTTAAAAGAATTAACAAAGAAAAACCAAGAATTTATCCACATTGCAACCCAACAATTTCTCAAGGACGGAAAAAAACCGACGCTGAAATCAAGGCTATCCTTGAAGAAGTCATTCCTCATATCCTTGAAGAACAACCAAAGGGAGTGACAGCTCGTTCTATCTACGGAGCACCAACTCACTGGGCTCACAGCTTCAGCGAAAAAAAGAGCAATATGAAAAAGAACATCCAAATGAAAATGACGATCCAAAATTGATGATGTTGGATTCAGCCCTTTTCATTACAGGACTGTTTGCAGTAGTTAGTGCCTTGATGAGCTTCTTCTCAAACCAACCAGTGGCTTATGGTTTGGTAACACTTATCAGTGTAGGAGCCTTCGGCGGAGTTGCCTTCTACCTTCTCTATCACTTCATCTACCGCTACTACGGACCAGATACAGACCGTAGCCAACGCCCTCCATTCTGGAAATCACTTTTGGTTATGCTAGTAACCATGTTTGCCTGGGTCTTCATCCTCTTCTTGAGTAACTTCCTTCCACAAGCCATCAACATCAGCCTCCCTCCACTTGTTTTATTGGTGATTGGAGGGGCTCTCCTTGCCCTACGTTTCTACCTCAAAAAACGTTTCAACATCAAGAGTGCAAGTGCTGGACCTGCTAGATATTAAGATAAACAAAAAAAGTAGTGTGTTTTGTAGACAGACTACTTTTATTATGACTCCAAAGCATTTTTTGATTTTCCAAAGAAAAGTAGCTACATTTTCTAAAAACGTTCTAATGTAAAGTCTTCCCTTAGAATCCCGAGGTTTTATCCTTGAATTCAAGTTGTTTTTCTGTTATACTAATAAAATAATAAGGAGAAATATATATGACTAAACAGAGAATTAATCAAATTGTCGGTTCAATTGGTGCCTTTATCGGGATTATTGTATTTATAGCCTACATCCCCCAAATTTTTGCCAATTTACAAGGAAATAAAGCTCAACCATTCCAACCTTTATCAGCAGCAGTCTCTTGCTTAATCTGGGTCATTTATGGATGGACAAAAGAACCTAAGAAAGACTGGATTCTAATCATTCCAAACTCGGCTGGGGTTATCCTTGGCGGACTGACCTTCCTTACTGCTCTATAAGAATGCAACTAATATAAAAAGAAAAAGCAACCACATCGAGCGGTTGCTTTTTTATGTTTATTAAGACAGGGCTAAACTGATAAAGGAGAGGCTGTTCATTATCATATGGACGACCAAGGGATAGTAGATATTCTCCTTTTCTTTCACATAAATAATAGAAAAGGCAAGGCCACCATCTAGGTATCCGACTGCACCGACCCACTCTGACAAAGACAAACTGTGCATATGGATTAAGGCAAAAGCAAGGCCGACTATGAAGATACTCAGCCAAGTTGGCAGACTTTTTCTCAAATATCTCAATAGAATTTGACGGAATAAGAGTTCTTCCATCAAAGGTCCAATGATGCAGGCAAAAACCGCTATCAGTAGTGGTTGTTCTTGAAAGATGCTTTGAAGATTCGACTGATTTAGACTTTGTCCGTCTAGTCCCAAAAACTGCCTCAACATCTCTGATACAAATTCAAAGATAACAGTCATCAGAATGAGAAAGAGCAAGCCTTTTAAAACGCCAAAGAAGAATTTTCTTTTCGTCTTTCTAATCTCCTTCCATTGTTGGATTAATCTATCCTTGAACAAGAAAGAGCCGTATAGTGCTAATACTACATAGACTAGATAATTCGCAATGGCAGATGGCATCAAATAAGACAGCAATTTAGCACCATCAAACACAAAGAGAACTGTATAGAGAATTGCAAAAATCAGAATTCCCTTATTTTTGTTAGACATCATTTAAGACCCTTCCATTCACAATCATTCTCATGGTCATCAACTAAACCTGCAGCCTGTAGAAAAGACAATACAGCAACTGGCCCAGTGAACTTAAAGCCTCGTTTTTTGAGATCTTTGGATAATTTCTCAGATAGAGCTGTTTTGGCAGGTTCCTGGCTGTAGTCAGGCACATCATTGACGATGGTTTGTCCATCCACAAAAGACCAAAGATAAGCATCAAAAGTTCCGAATTCTGCCTGCACTTGTAGAAAGGCCTGGGCGTTGGCACGTGTCGCAAAAATCTTGGCACGGTTGCGAATGATGGCCGCATTATCCATTAAAGACTCCAATTCAGAGTCAGTCATCTCTGCGACCGCTTGAATTTGATATCCATGAAAGCTTGACGGAAGGCTTGGCGTTTATTGAGCACCGTTTCCCAAGACAGACCGGCCTGATAGGTTTCCATACAAAGCAACTCAAAAAGCGCCTGGTCATCGTGGAGAGGTTGGCCCCACTCTTCATCATGGTAAGCTACATACAGAGGGTTGTTCATTCTAACCCAGCCACAGCGTTTTGCCATCTTATTCTCCTATCTTTGAAACATAATCAGGCAGGGGAACACTAGACTTATCCAATAGATTAATCCAACGATTAATATCTGGTGGTAGAGGGTTAAATTTCTCATCCGTTTGATACCTTGCTTGATCATCTGTTTCTATTCCAGTTAATGTTTCAATCTGTTCTCGAAGCTGGTCTACAGACATCCAATCAGTCCAACCTTCAAATAAGCTTTCTGGAGCCATTGTTATCCCATACCATTCTTCAAACCATTCAATATAGTCTGCACCTAACAGGTAGAGTTTCTCGAAAGAACAAGATTCATCATTCACTTTTATACTATCTACTATATTGTCATTATCCACTATGGCAATACTTGCACCACAAAATTCACAAGGAAGTGAGCCAACTTGACCATAGCGAGAGCCACTATGCAAGAATAATCCTGTTTGGCTCTGTTGACAATTTTTACAAAACAATGGGAAAACGGTACAGTGTAGCCATAGTTTATCAATCTTCCCATTTTTAAACTTTATCTTGACATGGTTGCTACTGTTCTTTGCTTCAACTAAAGTGATTCGAGCAATCCCCATTATTTCACCAACATCTTAAGGGCAGATTTGATATAGTTCTCAGCTGTATCTGTCGTTCCTTCAAAGAATTTCTTGATTTTCTTAAGCTCTGTTGCCTTGTAGCCCAGTGCCAACATAGCTTCCATAGCTTCTTCCAGTTCTTGGTTTTCAGCGCTAGATGGAGCTGCAGTTTTAGCAGGGAGGTCATCTCCTGCCACAACCACCTTACCTTCTAGATCCAAGACCATCTGTTGGGCTGTTTTCTTACCGATTTAGGGAACTTGGTCAAGTAGGTGATGTTCTTAGTCTCAATAGCTTGAACGAGGCCTGCATTGTCATCAGCTGCGATGATAGCCAGAGCTGAAACTGGGCCGATGCCTGATACAGAGATTAAGCTGAGAAAGAGTTTCTTCTCATCTTCCGAGCGAAAACCGTAAAGTAGATGAGCATCTTCGCGAACGACTTGATGCACATAGATTTGTGCTTCTTGGTTGACTTGCCCTGAGTAGGCATAAGGATTAGCTACATGCAGGATGTAGCCGATTCCGTTTGCTTCTAGAACGATGTATTTAGCAGTAATTTTGGTAATAATACCCTTTAGATATTCGTACATAATTTTCCCTTCAATTTATACTCAATGAAAATCAAATCTAAACTAGGAAGCTAACCGTAGGCATAACTTGAGTTAGGCAAGGTAAGGCTGACGCAGTTTAGAGAGATTTTCGAAGAGTATTAGTATTTTCCTAGCTCTCGGAGGCTGGTATGATTTTCCTGAATGCGACGGAACATCTTTTCCATGTCCGACTTGGTAAAGTGTACCAAAACAGGACGTCCATGTGGACAGTTATAGGGGTTGTCACATTGAGAGAGTTGGTACAGAAGTTGTCTAGCCGAATGATCATCAATACGATGGTTTGCCTTGATGGACCGCTTGCAGGACATCATAATGGCTAGTTCAGCTCGGTATTTCTTGATTGAAACTTCCTTGGTCAAGAGGAGCATGTCGCACATCTCATAGATTCCAGCCTCAATTTCCTCCTCTGCCATCCAAATGGGATGTTCGCGCAAGATAAATTGATTCTCCCCGTACTCTGCTAGAAAGACGCCTACTTCCTCTAAAAGAGACATTCTTTCCTTGAGACGAAGGGTATCATCCGCGGGAAATTCAAAGATATAGGGCACTAGGAGTTGCTGCTGGCTCTGGTCAACATTGCCAATGCTCTCACGGTACTCCTCATACTTAACCCGTTCCTGAGCCGCGTGCTGATCTATGATGTAGAGCCCATCTCGACCTTGTGCAAAGAGATAAGTCCCGTGCATCTGACCAAAAAATTCCAACTCTGGGAAGCTTGAAGATTCTTCCCGCTCCAGCTTATCATAAGCCTTATCCAGACTAACCAGGTCTAACTCTGGATGGTCCAGTTGGTCATAGCTAGCAGGCTTTCTCTCTGCAAAATGCAGTTTAGCTGGCTTGGTCATCTGATCTAAGGTTCCCTTAGCAAACAGATTCAAATCCTGTTTCTCTTCCGTCAGATTCACCTGATGGTCTGCCACCTCAGCTTGTGTCGGTCTGGTCGGTTCATTTTTTTTATAATAGAGCGTATTTTCTCTCAGTGGCAAAGTCGTTTGCTCCACCTTTTCACGATTTCTAACCGCAGATTTGGCTAGATTTTCCAAGGCATCTGGAATCAAGGTCTGTTCCTTGAGACTCTTTGCAATAGCTTCTGAAACCAGCGCCATCAGTTCTCTTTCCTTGGAAATTCGCACCTCTTGCTTGGTTGGATGCACATTGACATCTGCTAAATAAGGGTCGATATGGATGTGAATGACAGCCAGCGGAAAACGCCCCACCATGAGCTTGCTACCGTATCCATCTAAAATGGCACGATTGAGCAAGAAGTTTTTGATATAACGGCCATTGATAAAAAGGCTGATGTAGTTACGATTAGCCCGTGTCAATTCCGGCAATGAGACAAAGCCTGAAATTTCAAAGTCTAGGTCAGCATTCTCAATCTCAACCATTTTTTTAGCACTGGCTAAACCATAAATTCCAGCAATGGCTTGACGCAGTTGACCCGTACCAGCTGTTCGTGTCATCTCCTTGCCATCACTAATCAGGCTAAAAGAAATCTCAGGATGGGCTAGCCCCAGACGATTGACAATATCAATGATATGAGACAACTCTGCCTGCTGGCTCTTCATATACTTGAGACGAGCCGGTGTATTGAAAAAGAGGTCTTCCACACAAACCTTAGTCCCCACAGGACTGGTCGCTGGAATGATTTCCTCAACTTCTCCCCCACGAGCCACTAGCTTGGTCCCGTGACTTGCACCATCCACCGCTGTCAACAAAGTCAAAACACTGACAGAAGCGATAGAAGGCAGAGCTTCACCACGAAAACCGAGGGTCCGAATCCGAAAGAGATCCGCTTGATTCTTAATCTTACTGGTTGCATGACGGCGGAGAGCCAACTCGACTTCATCGTGGGCAATCCCGTGTCCATTATCGGTGATTTGGATTTTCTTAAGACCAGCTTCTTCAATCTCAACGATAATCTGGTTTGAGCCAGCATCGATAGCATTTCAACTAATTCTTTGACAACGCTAGCAGGACGTTCGATAACTTCTCCTGCTGCAATCTGATTGGCCAAGACTTCTGGCAATTCAATAATATGAGACATCTTTCAGCCCCTTTCTTAACGATTTTTATCTATTTCTCTGAAAATAAGCTAGTGCTATTATACCATATTTCACTCGTTTCCAAAAAAGTCCGAGTAGCAACTTTCTTCCCGATTTTACTAGGTTATTTGCCAAGTTTGTGGTAAAATAGGTAGAAATAATATTTTAAAAAGGAGAAAAGACACATGCACATTTTTGATGAGCTAAAAGAGCGTGGTTTGATTTTTCAAACGACTGATGAAGAAACTTTACGTAAAGCCCTAGAAGAAGGTCAAGTTTCTTATTATACTGGCTACGATCCAACTGCTGACAGCCTTCACCTAGGTCACCTTGTCGCAATCTTGACAAGTCGTCGCTTGCAGTTAGCAGGTCACAAACCATATGCGCTCGTTGGCGGTGCTACAGGTCTCATCGGAGATCCGTCCTTCAAAGATGCTGAGCGTAGTCTCCAAACAAAAGACACAGTAAATGGCTGGGTCAAGTCTATCCAAGGACAACTTTCTCGCTTTCTTGATTTTGAAAATGGTGAAAATAAAGCTGTCATGGTCAACAACTACGACTGGTTTGGCAGTATCAGCTTCATTGACTTCCTCCGTGATATCGGAAATACTTCACTGTCAACTACATGATGAGCAAGGAGTCTGTGAAGAAACGGATCGAAACGGGGATTTCTTACACTGAGTTTGCCTACCAAATCATGCAAGGGTACGACTTCTTTGTCCTCAACCAAGAACACAATGTAACCCTTCAAATCGGTGGTTCTGACCAATGGGGAAATATGACCGCTGGTACCGAGTTGCTTCGTCGTAAGGCTGACAAGACTGGTCACGTAATTACTGTTCCACTGATTACAGACGCAACTGGTAAGAAATTTGGTAAATCAGAAGGAAATGCAGTCTGGCTCAATCCTGAAAAGACTTCTCCATACGAAATGTACCAATTCTGGATGAACGTCATGGACGCTGACGCTGTTCGCTTCTTGAAAATCTTTACTTTCTTGTCATTAGACGAGATTGAAGACATCCGTAAACAATTCGAAGCAGCACCACACGAACGCTTGGCTCAGAAAGTCCTGGCTCGTGAAGTTGTGACTCTTGTTCATGGAGAAGAAGCTTACAAAGAAGCCCTTAACATCACTGAACAACTCTTTGCAGGAAATATCAAAAACCTTTCTGTCAAAGAACTCAAACAAGGACTTCGTGGCGTGCCAAACTACCAAGTACAAGCAGACGAAAATCACAACATCGTAGAACTCCTCGTGTCATCTGGTGTGGTTAACTCAAAACGCCAAGCCCGTGAAGATGTGCAAAATGGAGCTATCTACGTCAACGGTGACCGTATCCAAGACCTTGACTATGTCTTGAGCGACGCAGATAAGTTAGAGAACGAACTGACTGTTATCCGCCGTGGTAAGAAAAAATACTTCGTCCTTACATATTAAAAAGAAGACTGGATGCATTTGCTATCCAGTCCTTTTTTTGCTAGACTAAAACTATGAATACAAACCTCAAACCTAAACTCCAGCGCTTTGTTTCTGCTAGTGCCTTTGCATGTCCTATCTGCCAAGAAAATCTGACCTTGATAGAGACTAGCCTCAAGTGTAGCAACCGCCATTCTTTTGACCTAGCAAAATTCGGCTATGTCAATCTAGCTCCTCAAATCAAACAATCGGCCAACTACGACAAGGAAAACTTTCAAAATCGCCAGCAAATCCTAGAAGCTGGCTTTTATCAGGCTATCTTAGAAGGCATCTCAGACATACTAGCGACTAAATCATCTGCAAAAACTGTCTTAGATATTGGTTGTGGCGAGGGATTTTACTCTCGCATACTCCAAGAAAGTCACTCTGATAAAATCTTTTATGCCTTTGACATTTCAAAAGACTCGGTCCAAATCGCTGCCAAAAGTGAAACCAACTGGGAGGTCAATTGGTTTGTCGGCGACTTGGCTCGTCTTCCTATAAAAAACGCCAGCATGGATATCCTGCTTGATATCTTTTCGCCTGCCAACTACGGTGAATTTCGCCGCGTTTTATCTCAAAACGGTATCTTAATTAAGGTCGTTCCTACCGAAAATCACCTTAAAGAAATCCGCCAAATGGTACAAGAGCAACTAACAAAGAAGGACTATTCCAACCAAGATATCAAGGAACATTTCCAGGAACATTTCAGCATCCAATCTAGTCAGATAGCTTCCCTGACCAAGTCCATCACTGCAGAGCAACGTCAAGCACTGCTTAGCATGACCCCCCTACTCTTTCACGTCGATCAAAGCAAGATTGACTGGAGCCAGTTAACTGAGATTACCATCGAAGCAGAGATTCTGGTCGGAGAAGCACTGTAAATTAGTTTAAATATGAAAAAACGCATCTATTAAAGATGCGTTTTTGTTTAATCTTAGTTCAAGTGCCAGATCTCTTCGTTGTACTGAGCGATTGTACGGTCAGATGAGAAGAATCCGGCTTTAGCAATGTTGACGATGACTTTATCCAACCATGCGTCACGGTTTTCGTAGTCAGCAAGCATTTGCTCTTTCACTTTGATGTAGTCTTCCAAGTCAAGAAGAGTCATGAACCAGTCTTTGTTGATCAATTCGTTGTAAAGACGTTCCAAGCGTTCTTTCTTACCAACTGCAAGAACAGCGTCGCTCACGATAAAGTCAACCAATGGTTTGATCGCTTTGCGAGCGTAGAATTCGCTTGATTTGTAAGCTGATTTTGCGTAAAGATCGATAACAGTTTCTGAATCTTCACCAAAGATGTAGATGTTTTCGTCGCCAACCAACTCAGCGATTTCCACGTTAGCACCGTCCATAGTACCAAGAGTCAAAGCTCCGTTCAACATGAATTTCATGTTACCAGTACCTGAAGCTTCTTTAGAAGCAAGTGAGATTTGTTCTGAGATATCACATGCTGGGATGAGGAAGCTTGCTGCAGTAACGTTGTAGTTTTCAACCATTACGACTTGCAAGTGTGGAGCTACTGCTGGATCGTTTGCAATCACTTCTGACAAACAAAGGATCAAGTGGATGATGTCTTGAGCGATTGTGTAGGCAGGAGCTGCTTTACCACCAAAGAATACTGTGATTGGACGAGCAGGGATATTACCAGCCTTGATGTCAAGATATTTGTGAATCACATACAAAGCGTTCATTTGTTGACGTTTGTACTCGTGAAGACGTTTGATTTGGATATCAAAGATAGAGTTAGTATTGATTTCCACACCTTGGTGTTCTTTCAAGTGACGAGCCAATTTACGTTTGTTGTGAGCTTTGATGCTTTCCAATTTTTCTTTGACAGCAGCCTTGTCTTCGTATGAAAGAAGGTCTTCCAATTTAGAAGCTTCATGGTGCCATTCGCGGCCAAGGATCTCATCCAAGTAGTGAGACAAGCTTGGGTTAGCATGCATGAGCCAACGACGGAAAGTGATACCGTTTGTTTTGTTGTTGAATTTTTTTCTGGGTAAAGATCGTAGAAAGCTTTCAACTCAGAGTTCTTCAAAAATTTCTGTGTGAAGAGCGGCAACCCCGTTTACACTGTATCCGTAGTGGATATCCATGTGAGCCATGTGAACACGATCGTGTTCATCAATGATTTGAACAGCTGGATCTTTGTATTCAGCACGAACACGACGGTCCAATTCTTTGATGATTGGTACCAAGTGAGGAACCACTTCTTCCAAGAATTCAAGAGGCCATTTTTTTCAAGGGGCTTCAGCAAGGATTGTGTGGTTTGTGTAGGCAGTCATGCTACGAACGATAGAGATTGCTTCATCAAGTTCAATGCCACGTTCAGTCAACAGACGGATCAATTCAGGAATCACCATTGATGGGTGAGTATCGTTGATTTGTACAACTGCGTAGTCAGCAAGGTCATGCAAGTTGCTTCCTTTTTCGATTGCTTCATCGATGATCAATTGAGCACCGTTTGAAACCATGAAGTATTGTTGGAAGATACGGAGCAATTCACCTTGTTTGTCGCTATCGTCTGGGTAAAGGAAAAGAGTCAAGTTGCGAGCGATGTCTGTCTTATCAAAGTTGATGCCATCTTCAATGATAGATGAATCAACTGAATCCAAGTCAAACAAACGCAAGCGGTTTTTAGTAGCTGTTTTGTAACCAGGTACATCGATATCGTAGAGAGTAGATGTCAATGTAAAGTGTGCAAATGGTATTTGGTAGCTACGGCTTGAACGAACCAACCAGTTTTGGTCAGTCAACCAAGCGTTAGGAATTGTTTCTTGTTGGTTGTTTTTAAGCACTTGTTGGAAAAGACCAAAGTGGTAGTTCAAACCAACACCGTCACCGTTCAAACCAAGTGTAGCGATTGAGTCGATAAAGCAGGCTGCCAAACGTCCCAAACCACCATTACCAAGTGATGGTTCCAATTCTACTTCTTCGATTTCGATCAACTCTTTACCTGCGTCAGCAAGTTCTTTTTTAACTTCGTCATAAAGACCAAGGTTAATCAAGTTGTTAGACAAGAGTTTACCGATCAAGAACTCAGCTGAGATATAGTAAACTTTTTTCTTACCAGTGTTGACTGGTTTTTGGCTACTTGCAAGTTTGCTGTAGTTAAGAAGAGCAAGGTAAAGCTCTTCGTTACTACATTCTGCGATAGATTTATTGTAACGATTTTGTACAAATTCTTTTAATGGTAACATTTTTTGTGTCTCCTGATAATGTCTTATTTCTTTAATTCTACCAAATTTTCATTGATTCGGCGATAAATTGTAGTCAAGTCAAGCAAAGTTTCTTCGACAGCAGGAGTCAATTGATCCTCTGTCATACGCCATGACCAGTTTCCACCAAGAGTAGATGGGAAGTTCATACGAGCTGAACCATCCAACTCTAGCAAATCTTGCATAGTAGCGATAGTCATAAAGCTTACTGATGAGAAGGCTGTACGAAGCATAGCATGTACTACTGTTTCATATTCCTTGCGGTTTGTATAACGTGCCATGTACTCACGAGTTGGATCGTCGATTTCATTGCGATACCAACCAAGAACAGTGTTGTTATCGTGTGTTCCTGTGTACATAACTGAGTTGGCTGGTGCCAAGTGTGGGCTGTCGATACTTTCGTGCTCTGGGTTGAAGGCAAATTGAAGGACTTTCATTCCTGGGAATCCAGTGCGTTCACGTAGTTCAATAACTTCGTCAGTCATGAATCCAAGGTCTTCTGCGATGATGTTCAAGTCACCAAGTTCCTCTTTAACCGCTGCAAAGAGTTTGTAGTCAGGTCCTTTCACCCATTTACCAGGTGCTGCTGTTTCAGAACCAGCAGGAATTTCCCAGTAAGATTCAAATCCACGGAAGTGGTCGATACGAACGATATCGTAGATTTTGAAGCTTTCACGCAAGCGTTCAATCCACCATTTGTAGCCATCTTTGTCCATAGCTTCCCAGTCATAGATTGGGTTACCCCAGAGCTGACCAGTAGCAGAGAATTCATCTGGTGGGCAACCTGCGATGCAAGTCGCTTTCCCGTTTTCATCTGTTTTAAAGAGATGTGGATTAGCCCACATATCGCTTGAATCTTCCGCTACATAGATTGGCATATCACCGACAATCTCGATGTGGTTTTCGTTAGCGTATGCTTTCAATTTCAACCATTGTTGGAAGAAAAGGTATTGGGTTACGCGGTGGTAAACAAGCTTGTCAGCTAATTTCTCACGGTAGCTTTCAAGAGTTGAAGCTTTACGAGCACGAGCATCTGCATCTGGCCATTCTGTCCAAGCAAGATTATCAAAATGCTCCTTGATAGCCATGTACTCTGCAAATAGTTCAAGCCATGATTGATTTTGTTGAGTAAATTCTTCAAATGAATGAACATCTCCGACTTCAAGGAAACTTTTGACAGCTTTCTCTAGAAGTGGACGACGTGCATAGTAGATTTTAGCGTAGTCAACTTCAGTTGGGTTGCTACCAAAGTCCACACCTTCAAGATCACTTGCCTCCAACAAACCTTGCTCCACCAAAATATCAAGGTCGATAAAATGAGTGTTTCCAGCAAAGGCTGAGAATGATTGGTATGGAGAATCTCCGTAGCTGGTTGTTCCTAAAGGAAGGATTTGCCAGTAGCGTTGTTTTGTACGAACCAAGAAGTCAACGAAATCATAGGCGCTTTGACCAAATGATCCGATTCCGTATGCTCCTGGAAGTGATGAGATGTGCATCAACACACCGCTTTGACGTTTTTTCATATTAGCACCTCAAGTGTTTATATTGTTAATTATTTCAATTTTTGCGCAAACGTTTGCGCTAAGTCAAGTATACCCCATTTCTAAAATAAATGCAAGCGTTTTTAGAAAACTTTTTTTGATTTATTCATATTATTAAAAAAATAAAATTTACTATATCCTATTTTCTTAACTTGATAATTTTTTTCAAAAAAATTGCGCAATCGTTTCCATTTGTCCATTTCCGAACAATTTTTTCTTAATTATTTACTTTTTCTTCCTATTATATCGACAGTTTTCGGTTTCTCTTAATTTTAAGCTTTTTAAAATTTTTTCAAAAAAATGCTTGCAACCGTTTTCTGTTTGTGCTATACTATGGTCATAAGGGAAAACGTTTGCGTTTCCTCAAAATTAAAATTTGTTATTCTTTAGGAGGAATACACTATGTCATCTAAATTCATGAAGAGCGCGGCTGTGCTTGGAACTGCTACACTTGCTAGCTTACTTTTGGTAGCTTGCGGAAGCAAACCTGCTGAAAAAGCTGCTGATGCTGGTTCATCTGCAGGTAAAGAAATCACTCTTTACGTTGAAGACCAATATAAAGCTTACGCTGAGAAAGTTGCTGCTGCTTATGAAAAAGAATCAGGAACAAAAGTTAACATCAAATCTGGTGACCAACTTGGCGGACTTGACAAACTTTCACTTGACAACCAATCAGGTCAAGCTGCTGACGTTATGATGGCACCATACGACCGTGTAGGTAGCCTTGGTACTGATGGACAACTTTCAGAAGTTAAACTAAGCGACGGTGCTAAAACAGATGATACTACTAAATCTCTTGTAACAGCTGCTGACGGTAAAGTTTACGGCGCTCCAGCCGTTATCGAGTCACTTGTTATGTACTATAACAAAGACTTGCTCAAAGAAGCTCCAAAAACATTTGCTGACTTAGAAAACCTTGCTAAAGATAGCAAATACGCTTTCGCTGGTGAAGATGGCAAAACTACTGCCTTCCTAGCTGACTGGACAAACTTCTACTACGCATACGGACTCCTTGCTGGTAACGGTGGTTATGTATTCGGTCAAAATGGTAAAGATCCTAAAGATATCGGTCTTGCTAACGATGGTGCTATCGCAGGAATCGAATACGCTAAAACTTGGTACGAAAAATGGCCTAAAGGTATGCAAGATACTGAAGGTGCTGGAAACTTGATCCAAACTCAATTCCAAGAAGGTAAAACAGCTGCTATCATCGATGGTCCTTGGAAAGCTCAAGCATTCAAAGATGCTAAAGTAAACTACGGTGTTGCAACTATCCCAACTCTTCCAAACGGCAAAAACTACGCAGCCTTTGGTGGTGGTAAAGCTTGGATCATCCCATCAAGCACTAAGAACCTTGAAGGCGCTCAAAAATTTGTAGACTACCTTGTATCAACTGAACAACAAAAAGCATTCTACGATGCAACTAACGAAATCCCAGCTAACACTGAAGCTCGTGCTTATGCTGAAGGTAAAAAAGATGAGTTGACTACAGCTGTTATCGAGCAGTTCAAGAACGCACAACCAATGCCAAACATCTCTCAAATGTCAACAGTTTGGGACCCAGCTAAAACAATGCTCTTTGACGCCGTAAGCGGTAAGAAAGATGCTAAAACAGCTGCTAATGATGCTGTAACATTGATCAAAGAAACAATCCAACAAAAATTTGGTAACTAATTGATTGATTCAAGGGAGATAATTTAAACATCTCCCTTGATTTTTAGATATATTGACAATGTTTTCAGCGATTTTGCTGATTAGCATCGAGCTCAATGCTCATATCTTATGAAAGGAGCACTCATGGAACAACAACCAAAAAAAGCAGCCTTGCTTTCATTGATTCCTGGGTTGGGACAAATCTACAACAAACAAAAAGCTAAAGGTTTTATCTTCCTTGCTGTAACAGTGGCTTTTGTCCTCTATTTTATAGTACTTGCAGCACCTGAATTGAGCAACTTAATCACGCTTGGTGAAAAACCTGGCCGTGACAACTCTCTCTTCATGTTGATTCGTGGTGCATTCCACTCTATTTTTGTAATTGTTTATCTAGCCTTTTATATTCTCAATATTAAAGACGCTCACACTATTGCAAAACGTATCAATAATGGCATCCCTGTCCCATCGACACTTAAGGATATGATTAAAGGTATCTATGAAAATGGATTCCCTTACTTGCTTATCATTCCATCTTACGTTGCCATGACATTTGCCATCATCTTCCCGGTTATTGTAACCCTGATGATTGCCTTTACTAACTACGATTTCCAACACTTACCACCAAATAAATTATTGGATTGGGTTGGATTGACTAACTTTACAAATATCTGGAGCTTGAGTACCTTCCGTTCAGCCTTCGGTTCTGTCCTTTCTTGGACTATTATCTGGGCTTTATCTGCATCTACTTTGCAAATCGTACTCGGGATCTTTACAGCTATTATCGCTAACCAACCATTCATCAAGGGTAAACGTATCTTTGGTGTTATCTTCCTTCTACCTTGGGCGGTTCCAGCCTTTATCACTATCTTGACATTCTCAAACATGTTCAACGATAGTGTTGGTGCTATCAATACTCAAGTTATCCCAATCTTTGCTAAGTTCCTTCCATTCCTTGATGGAGCACTCATTCCTTGGAAAACAGACCCTACTTGGACTAAGGTTGCCTTGATTATGATGCAAGGTTGGCTTGGATTCCCTTATATCTATGTCCTAACTCTCGGTATCCTACAGTCTATTCCAAACGACTTGTATGAAGCAGCTTATATCGACGGTGCAAACGCTTGGCAAAAAAATTCCGTAGCATCACTTTCCCAATGATTTTTGGCTGTTGCGGCGCCTACTTTGATTAGCCAATACACCTTCAACTTCAACAACTTCTCTATCATGTACCTCTTCAATGGTGGTGGTCCTGGTAGTGTCGGTGGTGGAGCTGGTTCAACCGATATCTTGATCTCATGGATCTACCGTTTGACAACTGGTACAGCTCCTCAATACTCTATGGCAGCTGCCGTTACCTTGATTATTTCAATCATTGTCATCTCTATTTCTATGATTGCATTCAAGAAACTACACGCATTTGATATGGAGGACGTCTAAGATGAATAACTCAATCAGAATCAAACGTAGACTGACTCAAACCCTTACTTATCTTTACTTAATTGGACTTTCAATCGTTATTATCTATCCTCTTTTAATCACGATTATGTCAGCCTTTAAGGCCGGTAACGTTGTGGCCTTCAAGCTCGACAGCAATGTCAATTTCAGTCTTGATAACTTCAAAGGGCTCTTTACAGAAACCTTGTACGGCACATGGTACCTCAACACTTTGATCATCGCTTTGATCACTATGGTTGTTCAGACAAGTATTATCGTACTTGCTGGTTATGCCTATAGCCGTTACAACTTCTTGGCTCGTAAACAAAGTTTGGTCTTCTTCTTGATTATCCAAATGGTGCCAACAATGGCCGCTTTGACTGCCTTCTTCGTTATGGCCCTCATGTTGAATGCCCTTAACCATAGCTGGTTCCTCATCTTCCTCTACGTCGGTGGTGGTATCCCTATGAATGCTTGGTTGATGAAAGGTTACTTTGACACTGTGCCAATGTCTCTTGATGAGTCTGCAAAACTTGATGGTGCAGGACATTTCCGCCGCTTCTGGCAAATCGTTCTCCCTCTTGTTCGCCCAATGGTTGCTGTACAAGCACTCTGGGCCTTCATGGGACCTTTCGGAGACTATATCCTCTCTAGTTTCTTGCTTCGTGAAAAAGAATACTTTACAGTTGCCGTTGGTCTACAAACCTTCGTTAGCAATGCGAAGAACTTGAAGATCGCCTACTTCTCAGCGGGTGCTATTCTCATCGCTCTTCCAATCTGTACACTTTTCTTCTTCTTGCAAAAGAACTTCGTTTCAGGACTTACAAGCGGTGGCGACAAGGGGTAATATACCCTCGCCACCATTTTTTTCATTTTTTTGACCTTGTACATCGATTGTCTGGTGAGAAACAAGAGCTTGCTGAGATTACCTTGTTAGTTAGTGGACGAATCATAACAAACATTCACTTTTACCAAGGATTCTACTATCCCCACTTGAAATAAAAAAACATTTCTCTATATAATACTCATATAGAAAAAATGCCTATAGAAAGAGATTTATGTTACCATATCCATTTTCTTATTTTAATAGTATTTGGGGATTTCGCAAGCCCCTCTCTCATCGTTTTGGTCTAAACTGGTTTCAACTGATTTTTACCAGTATTTTCTTGATTAGCTTATCCATGGTGCCTATTGCTATCCAGAACAGTTCTCAGGAAACCTATCCTTTAGAAACCTTCATCGATGATGTCTATGCTCCATTGACGGACGAAGTTGTTCAGGATCTAGCTACCAATGCACAGATTGTAGATGGCAAGCTAAACTATTCTGGCACAAATCCTAGCCATGCTTCCGTCCAGATCGGTGGTAGCATTAGCTCAAATTTCCCCGAGGAGTTACTCCTTCACTTTGGAGAGGACGTCCTCCTTATCAGTAAACAAGGAAAAGAGTTAACCAGCATTCGCTATCACGCTATCACAACTGATAGTTTCCAAAGCAAGGAAAGCTTGACTCAGGCTATTTCAAAAGACTGGTATCAACAGAACCGCGTCTACATCAGCCTCTTCCTGGTCTTAGGTGCTAGTTTCCTCTTTGGACTTAATTTTTTCATTGTAGCTTTAGGTGCTAGCCTTTTGCTCTACTTCACGAAAAAATCTCGTCTCTTCTCATTTAAGACCTATAAAGAGTGCTATCATTTTATTTTGAACTGTTTAGGATTACCAACTTTACTGACCCTGATTCTAGGTCTTTTGGGGCAGAATATGGCAACTTTGATTACTGTTCAAAACATTTTATTTGTTCTATACCTGGTCACTATCTTTTATAAGACTCATTATCGTGATCCAGACTACCAAAAGTAGGAGATTATTATGCCTGTTACGATTAAAGACGTGGCCAAAGCTGCAGGAGTTTCTCCTTCAACCGTAACCCGTGTTATTCAAAACAAATCAACCATTAGTGACGAAACCAAAAAACGAGTTCGAAAAGCAATGAAAGAACTCAATTATCATCCTAATCTAAATGCTCGAAGTCTTGTTAGCAGTTATACGCAAGTTATTGGCTTAGTCCTTCCAGATGATTCAGATGTTTTCTACCAAACCCTTTCTTCCCTTCTGTTCTTAGAGGGATTGCACAGGTTGCCTCGGAAAATCACTATGCTATTCAGATTGCGACTGGTAAAGATGAGAAAGAGCGTTTAAACGCCATTTCACAAATGGTCTACGGAAAACGTGTGGATGGGCTTATCTTCTTGTATGCTCAAGAAAATGATCCCTTGGTGCAACTAGTTGTCGATGAGCAATTTCCCTTCCTCATTCTTGGAAAATCACTTTCTCCTTTCATTCCGCTTGTTGATAATGATAACATCCAAGCCGGATTTGATGCGACCGAATATTTCATCAAAAAAGGATGCAGTCGCATTGCTTTCATTGGTGGTACCAAGAAGCTCTTCGTTACCCAGGACCGTCTGACAGGTTACGAGCAAGCACTTCAAGAACACAATCTGCCTCTTGATAGTCACCGTACCTTCTTTGCAGACGAGTTTCTAGAAGAAAAGGGCTATAACTTTAGTAAACAACTCTTTAAACACGATCCTCAGACCGATGCTATTATTACAACAGATAGTCTCTTAGCTGAAGGTGTCTGTAACTACCTCAACGAACACCAGCTTGATGTTCCGGTTCTCAGCTTTGATTCGGTCAATCCAAGATTGAATCTAGCTGCCTATGTTGATATCAATGGTCTTGCTCTTGGCCGAACTTCATTTGAAACCATTCTTCAAATCATTAATGATGTCAAGGAAAATCGTCAAATCTGCTATCGACAAGTAATTGCACACGAAATCGTTGAAAAATAAAAACCAACTCTCTATTTTGAGTTGGTTTTTTTGTATTCTATTTACCTGAACAACTAGTTTTCAACTTCGACAAATCGTCCAAGAATATGAACATTCTCTGAGACCGATACAAAGGCTGTTGGATCCACTTGCTTCATGATTAGTTTAAAATCATTAAACTCTGCACGAGTGATAACCGTAATCAAAACTGCCTTACGTTCGTGGTTATAAGTCCCTTCAGCATCGTGAATCATGGTCGCACCACGGTGCAATTTATGATGGATTTTCTCAATCACTGCGTCAGGATTGCTAGTGACGATCATAGCCTGCATGCGTTTTTGTTTGGTGAAAACTGCATCTGTCACACGGCTTGAGACAAAGATGGTAATCATAGAATAGAGGGCATATTTCCAACCAAAGGTCAAACCAGCAATCAGCATAATTGTCCCGTTCACTAGGAAGGAGATGCTACCAACGTTACGACCTGTCTTCTTACGAATGGTAAGACTGACAATATCCGTTCCACCACTGGAAATATTATGGCGCAAAGCAAAGCCGATTCCCAGTCCCATGACGACTCCCCCAAAAAGAGCATTGATGATTGGATCCTCTGTCAGTACCACCACTGGCACAAACTGGATAAAGAGCGAGCTCATGGATACCGTGATAAAGGTAAATATCGTGAACTTATGCCCAATCTGACGCCAAGCTAAAATCATGAGCGGTATATTGATACAATAGAAAGCTACAGAAATTGGAATATGGAAATTAAACCAGTAGTTACTAAGGCTTGAGATAATCTGAGCCAAACCTGTTGCTCCACTTGAATAAACGTGCCCTGGTTGGAAGAAGAAATTGACGGCTACTGCTGATAGAAAACCATATACCAGAGAAGCTGAAATTTTTTCATCGTATTTTTCTTTAGAAATCCCTTGTAAGACACGCAAAATCTTCACCCGATGAGCAAAGCGGCGTAGATAATAGTGCCACTTTAGTTAGTTTCGTTTGTTTCATCTTGTTCTACTTGTAGATTAAGTTCCTCTAATTGTTTAAGAGCTACTGTTGATGGTGCTTGCGTCATTGGATCAGTTGCCTTGTTGTTCTTAGGAAAGGCAATAACTTCACGGATGTTATCTTCGCCTGCTAAGAGCATGACAAAGCGGTCAAGCCCGATAGCTAAGCCACCGTGTGGTGGGAATCCATAGTCCATAGCTTCCAAAAGGAATCCAAACTGGTCATTGGCTTCTTCAGCTGAGAAACCAAGGGCCTTGAACATGCGTTCTTGGAGTTCTTTTTGGTTGATACGAAGGCTACCACCGCCAAGCTCATAACCGTTCAAGACGATATCGTAGGCAATAGCACGAACCTTAGCCAAATCTCCTTCAAGCTCATGCGCAGTATCTGCCTGAGGAAGCGTAAATGGATGGTGGGCACTCATATAACGACCTTCTTCTTCAGACCATTCAAACATTGGCCAGTCAACTACCCAGAGGAAGTTAAATTTGTCGTTATCAATCAAGCCAAGCTCTTTGGCAATACGTCCACGAAGGGCCCCAAGTGTTGCATTGGCTACTTCAAGCGTATCAGCCACAAAGAGAACCAAGTCTTTATCTTCAAGACCAAGCGCACTTGTTAAATCGCCTTGAATGCTAGTCAAGAATTTAGCGACTGGTCCGTTTAATTCACCGTCAACAACCTTGATCCAAGCAAGACCTTTAGCACCATACTGCTTGGCTACTTCTGTCATTTTGTCGATGTCTTTACGTGAGTAGTTGTCTGCTGCACCTTTGACTACGATTGCTTTTACCGCAGGAGCTTCTGAGAAGACCTTGAAGTCCACATCCTTAACCACTGCTGTCAAATCCTGAAGCAACATCTCAAAACGAGTATCAGGCTTGTCAGATCCATAAAGGGCCATGGCATCATCATACTTCATACGAGGGAATGGCAGCGTTACTTCGATTCCTTTTGTTTCCTTCATCACGCGCGCAATCAAGCCTTCTGTGATGTCTTGGATTTCTTGCTCTGTCAGGAACGAAGTTTCCAAGTCGACCTGGGTAAATTCAGGCTGACGGTCACCACGCAAGTCCTCATCACGGAAACATTTGACGATTTGGTAGTAACGGTCAAATCCCGCATTCATCAACAACTGTTTTGTAATCTGCGGACTTTGAGGAAGGGCGTAAAATGCCCTTTATTAACACGAGATGGCACCAAATAGTCACGCGCCCCTTCTGGTGTTGACTTAGAAAGGAATGGTGTTTCCACATCGATAAATTCCAACTCGTCCAAGTAGTTGCGGATCGAATGTGTTACTTTGGCACGAAGTTTAAGGTTCTCCAACATCTCTGGACGACGAAGGTCAAGGTAACGGTAACGTAGACGCGTATCATCGTTTGCTTCAATGCCATCCTTGATTTCAAATGGTGTTGTTTTGGCTGTGTTAAGCACAGTAAGAGCCATTACATTCAGTTCGACCGCTCCAGTTGCCAGTTTATCATTGGCCTGCTCACGTGCTGCAACCTGACCAGTCACCTCGATGACAAATTCACTACGAAGGCTTTCAGCTATTGCCATCACTCCCGCAGAAACTTTCTCAGGGTTGATAACTAACTGCATAATCCCTTCACGGTCACGAAGGTCGATAAAGATCAATCCACCCAAGTCACGACGACGGGAAACCCATCCTTTCAAGGTAATTTCTTGTCCGATGTGCTCCTCACGAACACGACCAGCATACATACTACGTTTCATGTTTTCTCTCCTCTTGTATTCTGTTACTATTTTACCATAAAAGCGCAGGCTCTTCATGAAAATCAGCAGAAAAGTTGAGAGAATCCTCTTATAAATAAAAAAATCCAGCAAAGTCATTCACTGGATTTGAGTTTTCTTTATTTTTTACGCTTTTCAGCAATCTCTTCTGTCTTCTTAGGAAGGACAATTTCTGTCACATAAGCCGTCGCAAATCGTATCACTCCTGCGATAGGAGCAAAGATAACCGCTAGATTGTTATAAAGAAATCCCCCTTAATGAAATAGACAAGTAAGCCGATGACAAAGAAGAGAAAGATAGCCTGAATGACTGCTAATATTAGTACTCGTTTCATGATTTCCTCCTGAGTCTATTATAGCATCATTATCATCACAAATGAAATTAAATTATTTAAGGCATGCAATCCCATACTATAAGCCAGACCACCCTTATTGATATAAGCCAAGCCCATACTAAGACCAAGGGCACTATAGACTAGGAATTGTTGTGGAGTAGTAGGGAAATGAACAAGTGCAAAAAGGATGGTACTTACAAGAAGAAAGAGAGCTGTCTTCTTGACGTTGTCTTGTTGAGGGAAGACAAAGCGAGCCAACATACCTCTAAAGGTCAATTCTTCTGTCAGGGGTGCAAAGACGACTGCCATGAAGAAAGTGAAGAGAGGTTGTTCTTGAGCCAATTGATCTACCATCTGTTGATTGGCTGATGGATCATTTGGTAAAAAGTTTTCTACAACAATGACAAGGACCCATACCAAGGCAGGCAGCCAGATGTATTTGTTAAGGACCGTTTTTTCAATCGTAACGGTTCCTGTCTTATACCACTTGTAGGTAACGAAGGTAAAGATTCCTGCTAATAAGACATAAACAGGGACAGCAACGTAGTCAGGTGCTCCCATTATCAAGGCGGCTAAACCTACGCCCTGAATAAAACTATAGACCATAAGAAATGATAAGAAGGCAAGGCTATACCAGCCGATATTTTTAAGTGTTTTCATAAGTTTCTCCTATTTGAAATAACGTTTTGTTTTTCTTAATTGTGCCACATTCATGTACATATGGATGACAACTGCCACAAGCAGAGCCACCAACTGTACTTGTCCTAATACTACAGATAGAACTACTAAGACAACATAGATACCTGGTATGAGGAGCTGATTGACCTTGAACAAGATCAAGTAAGCTTCTTCCATTTCAGCCTGTTTTTCTCCCTCATCATAAGTATCGAGGTAGTCCAAAATTTCCTTGGGAGTCGCCATAACAGAAAGTTTGTAGTTACGAATCTTGCTGGTGATTTTTAGGCAGTAAACACCCGCCCAGATACCTAAAACTATCAAAAGTAAGGATGCTACTGATGGGCCCAAAGCTCCCAAATCTATAAGTAGACAGGATAGCATACTAATTTGGCAAACATTCCAAGCTACCGTACCATAATCTAAGAAACGATACATAGCAAGATAGTCTTGTTCGTTTTCTTCGTCTTCTTCTTCTCTTTGATAACTCTGATAAGCCTGATGGCTTTTTCTAATGAAATAAAAGGTTAGAATTACCGTAATCAGCCCTAGACCAAGAAAGATTGAGTACAAGGCAATGATTACTTGAGCTTGACTGATACCTAAAGGATTAACACCAAGGAATCCAGCAAATATTCCTAATAAAACTCCTGCAATAAAAATCTTCAGTGCAAAAATGATATCTTTCTTTTCCATCTTTAAACCTCTTTCTAAAACAAGCCAGACAACCACTGACCAAAGGCTTTACCTGATTCAAAAATAGCGGTCAAGCCTTCTGTTCCAAGTGATACCAAAATCAAACAAACAGCAAGTAAGAGAATAGCTTGGTTTCTAGCTTTTTTTGCTCCATCCCCCAAGGGTTCATTGCCAAGCCAACCTGCTAGATAAGCATAGGCTGTAACTGTTAAAAATACCAATCTCTGTAGAAGAGAGAAACAACAAGACTGTCACCAAACGAACGATATTGGCTTGAATGTTAAAAATAATTTCCTAAACCTGCACAAACACCGGCAAGTTCTTTGTTCTCAGTATCGACTTGAAAAACCTGCTAAAAAAACTCTTTCATAACTTTTTCTCCTTTTAGGATCTCTTTAAACTTTATCTTTCTCTCACCCATCTAAAGACTAATAGTAGCACTATGTTAATCCAGAAGAGGTATTTACTTTCGACGATCGTAAACCAACCAAATAGGCTCCCAATCATAGCCAAAAGATTTACGATAAACACGACTATAGATAGATAATAAATCACTTTATACTTGTTCATCACTCATCCTCCTCTAAGCGGAAGACTGACTCGACCGGCTCATGGAATATCTGAGCAATCTTCAGGGCAATGACGATGGATGGCGTGTACTCATCCCGCTCTAGCAAACTGATGGTTTGCCTGGACACGCCAGCTAGTTTGGCCAGCTCTGTTTGATTCAGGCCATCGCGAGCCCGAAGCTCTTTTAGACGATTTTTCAGCATGTCTTTTTTCTCCTTTGTTCTTATCTTGATTTCATTGTAACACATCTTTTTATTTTTGACAAGCATATTTGTCAAAAAGTTTAAGATTTTTGTCATTTTGTAAAAGAATACGGTCAGGAATGGTATCCTGACCGTATTTTTTATAGTTGATAAAAGATTGCTTACTCAGCTGATGGAGTGTCTTGACTTTATTTCAGCTGGTTTTTATCATCCTTCTTGTAATCTCTTCTGACGATATAAAGCGTTGTTAGACTGATGAGAGTCAATACAGCACCTGTAACCCTTCCTTTTTGAGAGAAGACAAATTCTACTTTGTGTTGTCCGGAAGTAATCGGGAATGAAATAAAGCTGTTCCATGCTTTTGTCACAGGGACATCCTTGCCATCTACTTTCACCTTCCAACCCTCACTATAAGGGATAGAGGTCATCATGTATTTACTGTCATCAGTAATATTCACTGAACCGACGATATGAGTATTCGAGAATTTCTCAACTTGTAGACCTTGTTCCTTCCGCTTTTCTAAAGCACTTTGAATTTGACTGATTTCTGCGCGGTAAACTCCTGCATTTGAAAGGTCAACCTTGTCTGTTTTAAAGCGGAACTCCAGTACAGACTCTTGATTCTCTGCATTGTCAGCGATTTGCCATAGTTGACGTTGCGTATTTCTCTTAGAATGAGTGAACCACTTGCCGTTCAGAAGGACGGAGTAATCTTTCTCTGAATTTAGACTTGCTGGTACGAAGAAGTAATAGGTCAAATTTGTTCGAGGAGTAATTCGGTAGCGAACGATTGCATCCTTAGAAGAATCCACCCGCTTGTAGACTGCAGTCCCTTTTTCTTTGTCAACATTTTCCTCAGTAAGATTTTCTGTTTCAACATCTCCGTAGGCTAGGGGTTTGAAGTAGTCGAGGTAGTTTTCCTCGCCTTTTTTCACACCTTCCATAGAGTTAAGGATGATATTTTGATTTTGGATAGCGTTGTTTCTACCAAAGTTGATGTTTCTTACCAAATCATTTGTTCCATAGGCTAATGGGAAAGAATTTGGATTTTCGTACACGATATAACGTTCATCTTCGTAGACCTTCTGCGTGAAATAACGGTTCATATCAAAACGACTGGCAAAACGTGTGAAATACATTCTCTCAGGATGAGCTTCTTTCTCAGTAGGATCCAGGTCTTTGACATCCATATAGTAGCGAACACCGTATAAGGCATCTGTTAGAGGAGTTCCATTTTCATATTCTATTGCTTCATCGCCCGCTTGATCACCCATATAGGCAAAGTGATTCATAGTGGACCTCTCCAAATTTGAACTAAAAGTACTCAAACCTGGATAACCTATCAGAGATGGAGTTGTTCGAGAATAGGCAAAGGTTGTAGCAATTCGGTAGAATGGTTGATCTGCGTTTTCTTGGATTTTATCCGTCACACGTTTAACCGAGAGCGTCCCGTCCACAAATTTATCAACATTTGCATAACTAAAGGTCACTTGTGATAGATAGGCATTGTATCCTAGCTCAAATACTGTCAGAGTTGATAACAAGACAACAGCTAAGCGAATCATTCGTGGACGTAGCAAGGCCAGTACAGCTAAGTAAATGAGTAGAGTTAAGACTACACGAGAAAAGAGATAACCTGTTTGTAATAATAACAGCAATACCACCACAGAACCAGCCGCAATCACCAATACCCTTTCCTTTTCATTCTGGGACTTGGCAGAGCGTTTCCAGTATAGATAAAATCCTATAGCTGTAGCTGATACAACCAGTATCACAATAGCAATAAAATGGCTATTGATAAACAGAGTTAGAGCCTCAGGTTGTTTCTTTGGTAGATAGGTAAAGTCTTTAGTATAGAGGTAGATTGCCGATAAGACTAGGGCTACAACTGATAGCAATTTCCCTCGGCGAGAGATTTTAAATTTCTCTTTTAATGCTTGATAGGCTAGAAGCAGCATGAAGAAAGAGAATAACCATGAGAAGCGGAAGAAGAATCCGGCAGGATTTTGTCCCATATGCCAAATCTTACTCACAAATTCATTTACAAAGGAAGTAAAGAAAATGAGAGTAACCACTCCCGCAGCCCATCTTCTTTCTTTGACTATCCTTCTTGATAAAAAGTACAAGATAAAGCCGATAAACCCGAGAGCTCCAATATAGATATTTGGCAGGTTTGGTCCAGCTGCCCAACCTGATTGCGCATCAAAGCCCCCGATAGTTAGTTTGGATAAAATGTCTAAGGGATTAATCTGAAAGGCCATGGAAAATGTCATGGCTCCTCCTGCTTGTCCCTTACTTTCAATCAAGTTGAAAAATACTGGAACCAATAAAATTGAAGCCGTAGTAGCCCCTAGGATAGAGTAGAGAAATACATCCCATAAGGGTTGGACGTAATGTTTGAGTTTTACTTCCATGTCCCCTCGATAGAAAGACGAGGTGAAAGATAATAGCAGGCATATAAGACAACAAATAGCGATATCATATAGCCCATGTAGAATTGAAGGAATACAGTTAAACCTAGTACAAAGGCATATGGATAAGCCGCTTTGCCATCTAACAACTGCTCTAGATATAGGATGACAAGAGGAAGCATGAACATGGCATCATAAAAGATAACATTCATCTGGTAGGATACCAACATACCCGACAGGGCATAAGCTGTCGCAAACAAGGGGACCATCCATCGTTTTGACTCTGCACCCTTATAACGTTTAATTAAGAGATGTGCAAAGGAAAGTCCAAAAGCACCATATCTGAGCCAGATCGTTAGAAAAACAGATAATCCTATATATTTTAAAGGCAGCAAAACATAAATAACATTGAAAGGGCTCATCAAATAATAGCCCAACTCACCAACCATATCTCCACCTATAGATTTAGTAAAGGAATATGTCAGACTACTTAAATCACCAGATAGAATGGCATTCTTTAGCAATCCATAAAAACTAATGTACTGCTGATCAAAGACAACGGTCATTAAACTTTTATTTCCAAAAGGATAGCTCCCCATGAAAAACCATACCACCAGCATGATGGTCATCGGTAGCAAGGCACTACTGACATAAAGGACACCCTTCGGATATTTTTCCTTTAATTTCTGCCAATGTGTCAACCAATTTTCCATTATTGATTTCTCCTCTATGTTTTTAACCAACTTCTGTTTGCTGTTTGCTACCGGCTACGTTAGCTAGTATTGTAATGTTGGCTTTGTGACTTCGTGATAAGTGGGTTTTCCCCTTGAAAAGGGAAGGATAGGTATCTACTACTCCATCATTTTAACATTTAAAAAAGAGAGAGCAATGCTCTCTCCTCTCTAAAGAAACTTATCTAATATTATTTAGTAAATTTACGTTTCATAACAACTGTTCCTGACATGATTACCACACCAGCCAATACAAGTACTAGGCTTGTAGCCTCACCAGTATTTGGAAGTCCTGGTTTGTTTTCAGTTGTTGTTGGAGCTTCAGTTGTTGTTGGAGCTTCAGTTGTCGTTGGAGCTTCAGTTGTCGTTGGAGCTTCAGTTGTTGTTGGAGCTTCAGTTGTTGTTGGAGCTTCAGTTGTTGTTGGAGCTTCAGTCGTTGTTGGAGCTTCAGTTGTTGTTGGAGCTTCAGTTGTTGTTGGAGCTTCAGTTGTTGTTGGAGCTTCAGTTGTTGTTGGAGCTTCAGTCGTTGTTGGAGCTTCAGTCGTTGTTGGAGCTTCAGTTGTTGTTGGAGCTTCAGTTGTTGTTGGAGCTTCAGTTGTTGTTGGAGCTTCAGTTGTTGTTGGAGCTTCAGTTGTTGTTGGAGCTTCAGTTGTTGTTGGAGCTTCAGTTGTTGTTGGAGCTTCAGTCGTTGTTGGAGCTTCAGTTGTTGTTGGAGCTTCAGTTGTTGTTGGAGCTTCAGTTGTTGTTGGAGCTTCAGTTGTTGTTGGAGCTTCAGTTGTTGTTGGAGCTTCAGTTGTTGTTGGAGCTTCAGTTGTTGTTGGAGCTTCAGTTGTTGTTGGAGCTTCAGTTGTTGTTGGAGCTTCAGTTGTTGTTGGAGCTTCAGTCGTTGTTGGAGCTTCAGTTGTTGTTGGAGCTTCAGTTGTTGTTGGAGCTTCAGTTGTTGTTGGAGCTTCAGTTGTTGTAGTCGTTGTTGTTGTGGTTGTAGTAGTCGTCGTTGTTGTTGTGGTTGTTGTATTACCACCACCATCACCTGAACCAGTTTCTAAACGAGCTTGTTCAGTAAGAGTACGCTCTTTAGGGAAATTAGTAGCTTTCCACTTCAATGTGTTGTCTACTTTAGTTCCTTTTGGAAAATCTTGAGTAAGTTCAGTTGAGTATTCAATCCAGACTGACTCTTTGCCAATATTCCCAAGGTTGAAGTTAAATCCTGTGATTTGACCTGCTGCATTTTTCGTGAATACAGCTTTCTTAGTGATATCTTCAGTTGGTTTCAACTTGTACAATTCGTCTACATTTAAAATTTTGCTTGGTTGAGTTGGGTAACGTACAGCACGGAATGTACTTTCTACAAGCACTTGTCCATGATCGCTGAAGTCATCAGTGATAACCAAGTTATCCAAGTTATCTTGAACAGCGTTCAAAAGAATACGCCATTTAATACGTTTAGGATTTGCTTTATCTTGATAACCAACTTTGTATTCATGGTCACCTGGAACACCTACAAATTTCTCATAGGTTACATGGTAAGTTTTGTCCCCAAACTTAAAAGTATACTTACCAGAATCTTTCCAAGTGTTTGCATTTGGACGAACTGAGTATTGCAAAGACATAACTTTGTTTAGGGGATTTTTAGAGAAGTAGTCAGTGAAAGTAATTTTTACTTTTCCTGTGGCTGGGTCAGTTACAGCATTTCCGACCACTTGACCGCTACTATGAAGGATTGGAAATTCAAGTTTAGTAGTTAGTTCCAATTCTTTTGGAAGGTCCAAAGTCAGTGTATCCCCAGCATTAATCTTTTGAGAGTCTGGGAAAGTAAGTGAATTTGTCGCTTCCAAGACACGACCAGTCGTGATCTTAGTATCTGCAGTTAATGGCTTTCCATCAACCTTAACTTCTGTTTTCAAAGTATAGTTGGTAACATCAGTAGCAAAGACTGTCGTAAGCGTCGCTAATGAAAGAACCAAAATACTTACAAACGCTAGAATACGCGTTACGCTAAGCTGTGATTTCTTCATCACATAATCTCCTTTTTAAAATTTATCAGATACATAATAGCATTTTTATAATCCTTTTACAAGCCCTTTTTAGTTATTTTTAAAGAATTTTTGATTTTTTTTGCTAATAATGTTCGGGTTTTTGTTTTTTTTATTCATTTTTAGACTAATTTTGCCTTTAACAGTCGTTTTTTTATCTATAAGGCCTATAAATGTTAAGAACAAGATCAAACTTCCAAGTAGACTTACCCACCAATGTGACTGTTCTCCTGTTTCTGGTAAGAGCTGGTCTTGGACAACTGGCGCTTCAGCTGTTTGAGGTTCTTGAGCTGAAACTGCCAATGGCTTCATCTCCTCCAGTTTAGGAGTTGGAACTGTCGGAATAATCTCAACTGGTGCTGATGATTCTTGTTTTGATTGTTCAACCAGTGTACCTATTTCAATAATCTCTGCTTGTGGTTCTTCTAGGATTTCTGAGCGAATCAATTCTTTCTTGATTACAACTCCGTCCTCAAGAGTCAAGCGATACACATCTTGTCGTCTACCTGCCTTGCCTTCTTGTAAAACATTCACAGTTCCTTTTGCTAGCTCTGCATTTTCAACTGTTTGTTTCTCAAAGGCTACTTCTTCTACTTGGATGAGTTCCTCTGTTGTAATAGTAGGAATTCGTTTTGTTCCAACTAAGATTACACGAGTCACTGCTTTTCGGATAACCGTGGTATCTACCAAGGTAGAAGAACGCTCTTCATCATTGAAGTAGTGTTTCTCAAACGTTCTGTGGATCAGTCCATCTTGACCTTCTTGGAAGACTCTAGTTTCACCTTCTGGTAAGCTATCATCCTTGCGATATTCTGTTTGGTGAGTAATAACCTCATCCTCAGTTACCAAGACTGTACGCTTAACTCCAGCACCCACTACAAGAACTTGGTTGACAGGTTGAGTCGTGATCACAGTTCTTAGATACTTACGTTGAGTTTCTTTACCATTGACATAGGTTACTTGATAGTAGTCTGTTTGAGTTCCTTCTTGGCCTTCTACTTCGACCAGACGGTAGCTAACAGGCTTAGACTTGTCCTCACGAACGATGATGCTGTAAGGAATCGCACTTGTTGTGCTGATTTCCTTAGTTTCAGTAACTTGAGAACCAATATGGATAATCTGTTCAAGAGCTGGACGTAACTCCTTGACGCTAATCAAATCAGCCTTGACCAACACTCCATCTTTATAAGTTAGCTGATAAACTTCTTCTACTTGACCAGGACGACCTTCTTGAACAAGCTTACGTTCACCCTTCGGCAAATTTTCATCAATGACAGTAACAGTTCTAAAATCAGTTTCCTCGGTTCTAGTTTCTTGCTTGACTGTAATGTTTGGAACATGTTTTGTTCCGACTAAAATGATGGTTGGAACTGTTTCTCTGACAACTTTAGTTTCGATTAGTCTTGAAGAACGTTCTTCATCATTGAAGTATTGCTTCTCGATTGTCTTATGGATTAGACCATCTTGACCTTCTTGGATAATCTTTGTTTCACCTTCTGGAAGAGTGTCATCATTACGGAATTCCGTTGAACTTGTGATTCTCTCTTCTTGAATTTCGAAGATTGTGCGTTCGATACCAGAACCTTCAACTAAGACTTTATTGACAGGTTGAGATGTAATAACTGTTCTGAGGTGTTCACGCTTAGTTTCCTTACCATTGACGTAAGTTACTTGATAGTAGTCTGTTTGAGTTCCCTCTTGGCCCTCTACTTCAACAAGGCTGTAACCAACTGGCTTGGTCTTATCCTTACGAATAATAACATTGTACGGAATTGGACTTGTTGTGTTGATTTCCTTAATCTCAGTAACTTGCGTACCGATATGGATAATCTCATCTTGGACTTTTTGAACTTCCTTGCTACTGATTAAGTCTGTCTTAATCAAGACTCCGTCTTTGTAAGTTAGTTGGTAAACTTTCTCAATGAGACCAGTTCTTCCTACTTGAACTACCTTAGTTTCACCTTTTGGTAGATTTGGATCTTGGATTTTTTGAGTCTTGTAGGCAATCTTCTCAGTTTGAGTATCCTGTTCTACCTTTATGGTTGGTACATGTTTTGTACCTACCAAGATGATCGTTGGAGTTGCTTCTTTGATTAGTTTGCTGTCTACTAATTTCGTAGAACGCAATTCATCATTGAAGTATCGTTTTTCAATCGTCTTACGAAGGAGACCTTCCTCGCCAACTTGAGCAACTTTGTTTCACCTTCTGGAAGAGTGTCATCATTTCGATACTCAGTTGAGCTTGTAATCTTATCTTCTTGAATTTCAAAGAGAGCACGTTCTACTCCGGTACCTTCGACAATCACCTTGTCAATAGCTTCTTTAACGACCGTTGTCTTCAAATGTTCCCGTTTGGTTTCGGTACCATTGATGTAGGTTACTTTATAGAGGTATGACTTCTCACCGTCTTGACCCTCTACCTCAGTCACTCTATAACCGATTGGTTTAGTCGTGTCTTTACGAACCTTAATGGTAAATGGAATTGGACTTGTCTCGGTTGCTTCTCTAATTTCTTTGATACGAGTTCCAACTTGGATAATCTCATCCACTGGCTCTGTTGTCATGTTAGACTCTACAAACGTACGAGATGTTTCTTCTCCACTTACTTTCGTTACAGAGTAGCGAATTGTTTTCTGACCTTTCTTACCTGGCTGAATAAGCTTGGTTGTTCCTGCAGGAAGTTGGTCTGAAAACTCTTTGCGAGTATTGTAATTGACTGGCTCTGTCTCGTCTACAAATTCAGTTGTTTCAACAATTGGTGTTGTACTTCCGACACGAATAACACGGTTGACAGCATCTGTAATCTTGTTTTCTGAAACGATAGCACGACTAATCTCGTTACCGTTCTTATAGCTTACCAAGAAGGTACGGATCATTTGACCTGGAGTTCCTTCTTGTTCAACAACACTTGCTCCTGTTGGAAGAGTATTGTCAGCGATATAAACAGTTTTAAATGGTACATCAACCTGCTCATCCACTGTACGTTCGGTCATCTTAGAAGTACCGATTACTGTGATTTCGTCAACAACCTTTGGATTTTCGACTTTTGAGATTTCTTTGCGTGAAACTTCGACATCGCCCTCATAGGTAACTTCATAGGTTGTTGTTATTGTTCCTGGTGAGCCGTCTTGAGTAATCTTGCTGTAGCCTTCTGGTTGGGTCTCATCCTTTTCAATGACCTTGTTGAAGTCTTTTTCTTCAACAGCAACTAAGGATTTAACCGATTCAACTACACCTAGGCCTTTAACAATGATCTTGTCCTTCTTCTCTTTGAGGACATTTTCATTGACCAAGGTGCGATCAACCAGTTCATCATTGAGGTAGGTCAATTTATATTGGTTCTCAATGCGGCCTTTTTCACCTTCTTGACGGACCTCTTCGTAGCCTTTGGTTTCGTGTTGGCGTATTCGATGACAGTTTTAAAATCTACATCCTTGACCTCAGTAGTGTATTCTACTTTTTCTAGAGCACTACCAACTGTGATAATGCGTTTGACTGGTTGGTCAATTACTGTTTCAGATGTCAAGGTCTTATCAACTTCCTTGCCATTCAGTTTTCTGATTTGGTAAGTCTTTTCAACAGAACCATTCTTACCAGCTTGATTTTCAAATTGATAAGTCTTTGGTTTTATTGGGTCCCTTCTGATCTCTGTTTCGTATGCGAGAGTTTCTTTCTCAGTAACAGTCTCAAATGTTTCTGTCGCTGTACCGATCAAGACAATCTCTTTTGTTGGTTCTAGAATGGTTTCTTCAGAGATGAGCTGACGCCCTACTACTGAGTCTCCAACTTTGGTAATCTTGTAAACATTGGCCTTCTTACCAGGCACACCTTTTTGAACAATCTTCTTAAATCCGATAGGAAGTTCATCTGTCTGACGAGTTTCGATGACGTATTCTGTTGTTGTGGAGGTACGGAGTGTTTCGACTGTCTTATCCCCAGAGATTTCAAATGGAGCTAGTGGTTTGCCGTCTAGGGTGTTATGCCCCAGAAAGACATTCTTTTCCTTGGCATTCAAGTTCACCCAGTCTCCATTATATAGTCTAAAGAAGCCATTTTTATTTGGTGTATCTGTAATGAATTTGTTGTCTGTCGCTGTTACTTTAACGGTGTCGTTAAGACGGTTAATCCCAAAGAAAGCTTGCATCAAGTCTTTGATGACTGCTCCGTCTGTTTTTCGAGTGACATCGTAACGTTGCCATGGTTCATTGTCTTTATATTTAAAAGTATTACTATTGACACCTATAGAAGCTGCATTTGTACTTTCAATCGCAACTGCGTTTTTCCATCGAGACTTGATTTGCGATACGGTCAACTCATTGTTATCAATGTTGATACTTCCTCTGGTCTTTGTAAATGGAACTTTTATAGCCTTGTTTACACGTTTCCAGTAGCAGGGTCAAGGACACTCGCTATATAGGTGGTATCATCGTTGATGTAAATCGGTAATTGCTTGATATCATCTACTTCAACCTGGTTTTTTGCAATAGTAATGTCACCTGATCCTCCACCTTCAACACCTCTAGATGCTTGAGCAGTATTGTTGTTGACAGAGATGATATAGTCTGTTGAATCACCAGTGATGCTATTTCCTTCGATGTTTAGACTGTAATTATTTGAAGCCTCATTATTTCTAAAGAGAATGCCAAAAGTCCCCGGTTGTCCATTTTCAAATGGTTTTGTTAAACCGTCAATCGTATTATTTGATATTTCATAACGACCTTTTTCAAGGGGTTTTGTCCATTTATGGTTTTTCTCATTTGTCAGGATAGAGATGGCTGTGTACCCACGGTAACGATCTGAAGCATTGTCATCATTTCCCAACTTAGAATTTGGATTTTGCGTGACATTGTTGTTGCGAACAATGACATCCGTCATTGGATTGGCGTGATTATAAACCTCAATACCTTTCAAACGATCTCCAAGTGAGACATTGTTTTCAATTAAGATTCTATTCCCGTCATGGATATCCAAACCTTTGCTGTAGTTGTAGTTTGTATAATTCCCCGTATAGGTAATACCATCATTATAGGAGCCTTCCATTGAGGTTGCTCCATAGCCAGTGTCACCATCTAAAGCATGACCGTTGTACGACAAGATGTTATTTTCTACAAGAAAATCGCGTTGATAGCCAAACATAACACCAGCAACACGGTTATTATGAAGGAAGGAGTTGGTTACCTTATTGCCGTCCATGATTGGAACATCTGGATCTCCGATAGACTTGACTTCTCTTGAAACTTTTTCAGAGATGCTACTATTCGGGATTGGTCTGCCATTAGCATCATATTCTTGCGCCGTTGCCTTACTTGAACCAAAGAAGACACCTGCTCTGTTGAATTTTAAGGCGCGAACGTCATTAATCGTAACATTTGAAGAATCGTTTACATAGATACCATTTGATCGTCCAAAATAAGACTTGCCTTTGCGGTAAAATTCATTGTCTTTGGTGTAGTCTGACGAATCATAAGCATGCTCAACTGTTAAACGACCTACAGTAAAGTCCTTCTGATTTTGAATGAGCACCGCAGACTCGTAACGGTTATCTGTCAAGTTTGTTTCAGGATCGTGCTCTCCATCTTGCTTTTTGTTAAACAAGATTTTTGTATTGTTACGACTTGGACCACTACCAATCAAACCTTTTACATTGGCATAGTTCTCATCGATAACCAAGGTTTTCTTCAAGAGGACATTCCCTGAAACCATTACGGCAGCTCCTCCCTCAACCTCATTGGCTGCTTTCAGAGCCTTTTGAAGAGAATCACTTGCTTCAACATTACCAGTCGTATCTAATCCGAAATCTGTAGCTTTTATATACTTACCGTATGTTGCATCTTCGTATACTTTTGTATTGGTAGCTGCAGCTCTGCTGCGACGAACCTTAGGAGTTGTTGATTCATCTTTAGGAGCTTTCGGTTCCTCTTTAGGAGTCGTCACCCCCTCTTGAGGTGTCTCTAACAACTTTTTCAGTTCTTCGTCCGGTGTTGTTTCAGCTGCTGGTTGTTCCACCTTAGGCTGTTCAGTTGTTGGTTGATTTTTGGCATATTGTTCTGCTGCTAGTTTTTCTTCAGTAACTTCCTTCCCAGCAGGAGACTTGTCTGCTTCCTTTTCTGCTACTTCCGTTGTAGAGGTAGAATCTGCTGCCGTTAAAAATGCTGACTTTCCCTCATTAATTTCCGCCTCTTTCTTGCCATTAGCGGTAGCTACACTCTTTTCATTTGAGTTCTTATTTAATGAAGTTTCTTTTTCATCCTGATTTTGAACAACTGTATTATTTAAAAAATCAGTTGTATCAGCTTTAACATGCACTTGAACTAATTGGAAAGTAGTTAAAATCCCAATTGTTAATAGTGAATATTTTGTTGATTTTCTGATATTCATGTTGTATTTCTCCAAGCGCTCATTTAGCAATCATATCTAGTCTGACTGATTATCCTAAGTAAATATTTGATTCTATCCTACATGAGGATGCAACATACTTATTCAATACAAGAATACAGGGATAAAGGTTTAAAGTCAATAAATTTTAATCAAAATTTTTATTTCTCTAACTAACTCTTTTCTGACAAAGTATTTTTCTATACTTTTCGTCTTTTTAATACTTTCATTCAAAAAGACCAGGGAAAATCCCTGGTTCATTACTTTACTATTAAAATTCTAATTGTTCAAAAACTTCTGAGAAATTTTTGCTAATAGTTTCAAGCGAAACTTCTACCTCTTCTCGAGTTTGGTTGTTCTTAACCTTGACTTGTCCACTTTCGACTTCGCTCTCTCCAAGAGTGATAAGAGTCTTAGCAGCAAAGACATCGGCTGATTTGAACTGAGCTTTAAGCTTGCGATTGAGGTAATCACGCTCTGCTTTGAAGCCTTGCTGACGGAGAGCTTGTACCAACTCCAAAGCCTTCAGATTAGCCTCTTCACCAAGGACAGCAATATAAACATCTAGGGCGTTTTCGATAGGTAAGGCCACACCTTGCTTTTCAAGGACTAGAAGAAGACGCTCTACACCAAGTCCAAAACCAAATCCAGCAGTTTCAGGACCGCCGAAGTAAGCAACCAAGCCATCGTAGCGACCACCTGCACAAACTGTCAAGTCATTGCCATCAATCTCTGTGATAAACTCAAAGATGGTGTGGTTGTAGTAGTCCAGACCACGCACCATATTGGTATCGATGATGTAGTCTACTCCGAGATTTTCCAACATCTGACGAACAGCATCAAAGTGAGCTTGGCTTTCTGCATCCAGGTAATCCAAGATAGATGGTGCATTCTCCACAGCTACCTTGTCTTCTTTTTCCTTCGAGTCCAAGACACGGAGAGGGTTTTCCTCCAAACGACGCTGGCTATCCTTAGACAATGTCTCCTTGAGCGGTGTTAAGTAGTCAATCAAGGCTTGACGGTAGGCTGCACGGCTCTCAGGATTTCCAAGGGTATTGAGGTGTAGTTTGACGCCTTGAATGCCAATTGCTTTCAAGAAGTGAGCTGCCATAGCGATCGTCTCTACATCGGTAGCTGGATTGCTAGAGCCAAAGCACTCCACACCAATCTGGTGGAATTGGCGCAAACGCCCTGCTTGTGGGCGCTCATAGCGGAACATTGGCCCCATGTAGTAGAACTTACTTGGCTTTGCACTTCTGGTGCGAAGAGTTTGTTTTCCACATAAGAACGGACGACTGGCGCTGTTCCTTCTGGACGGAGGGTAATATGGCGGTCACCCTTGTCATAGAAATCATACATTTCCTTGGTTACGATATCGGTTGTGTCTCCAACAGAACGACTGATGACTTCGTAGTGCTCAAATATTGGGGTACGCACTTCTGAGTAGTTGTAGCGTTTGAAAATTTCACGCGCAAAGCCTTCAACGTACTGCCACTTGGCAGACTCAGCAGGTAAAATATCCTGCGTTCCTTTTGGTTTTTGTAATTTCATAGAGAATCCTCTTTCTAACTTAATAGTCCTATTTTACCATAAATGACGGGATTGGGACAGTCGGAGGAGTAAAGAAATAGCTTTAGTCTATTCCTCTTTCATCTAGTTTCCAGGCAAATAGCAAATGTCGGCCAGTATTTACAATCTAAGCCAGGCATGATACAATGAAAACCATCAGATATACGAAGGAGAACTTATGAAAAAGAATATCTTGACAACCCTTGTAGCCGCTCTTGTATACTTTCTCTGTATCGGAGTGGGGGTTCTACTAGGGAACCTTGTCGACCACACTGGAAATATGTTTTACGCCCCTGCCTTTTCTGCTCTTGTGGGCGGTAGCGTCTATATGATCCTTTTAGCCAAAGTGCCTCGTTTCGGAGCGATTACTTCGATAGGACTTGTGATTGCTCTCTTTTTCCTCGGGAGTAAGCATGGTGCTGGAGCCTTTCTGCCAGGTATTATCTGCGGTCTTGCAGCAGATGGCATCGCTCACCTAGGACATTACAAGGATAAGGTTAAAAACCTTCTTTCCTTCCTAGTTTGCCTTTGGTACTACCGGTCCCATTCTACTCATGTGGTTGACCCCTCAAGCCTATATCGCAACTCTAGTCGCTCGTGGAAAATCTCAGGACTATATCGATCGCATTATGGTTGCACCGAATCCTGCTAACATCCTCCTCTTTATCACAAGTGTTCTCATCGGCGCTTTACTTGGTGCCCTGATTGGACAAGCAATTAGTAAGAAATTAGCACATAAAACATCATAAAAAAGAGCCATCTGGCTCTTTTTTATTTATGACTTAATTTCTTGGTCAAGAAATCTCCCAAAAATTGGATAGAAAAGATAATCAAGATAATGATGAGGGTCGCAAGAATAGTCACATCGTGATTGTAACGGTTAAAACCATAAGCGATAGCTACGTTACCGATACCTCCAGCCCCAACTGCTCCCGCCATAGCTGTTTCACCGACTAGTGAAATCAAGGTCACAGTCGTCACGCGGATCAAGTCTGGAAGTCCTTCTGATAGGTAAACTCCTACGATATCCCAAAATGTAGCTCCGCTAGCTTGAGCCGCCTCAATGACACCACCATCAAGCTCTGATAAAACTACTTGAACCTGACGAGCAAAGAAGGCAAAAACTGCAAAAGAAAGTGGTACGATAGCCGCATTTGGACCAATGCTTGTTCCTACGATTAGATGAGAGAAGGGTGACAAGACTGCCAAGAGAATGATAAATGGAACTGCACGGAAGATTGAGGTAATCTTATCCAAAACCCAAAAAACAACTTTATCTTCTAAGACGCCACCCGGTCCAGTTAAGACGAGGAAAAGTCCTGCAACCAGCCCTAGGAATCCTCCAATGATAAAGGAAAGAACTGTCATATAAAGTGTTAAGTAAATAGCTGTCCCCCAGCCCGCTTGGCCTAACCAACCCATCTTGTAGACGTTTGGTAAATATGTTTGGATTAAGTCTGCCATCTTACTGTCCTCCCTTCAATACTTTTAGTTGCACACCAGCCTGACGGATGGCCTCTTGAGCTTTTGCCAGTGCTTCTTTTTCTCCAGACAAAACAACCACAAGCTCACCCACAGGAGTACCATCCAAAATTTCTATGTTTCCATAGAGAATATTGGCTGTTACTTGGTAGTGTTTGTACAATTCATTTAAAAGTGGCTCATCTGTAGAAGCGCCTGCATACTTGAGTTGTACCAAAATGCTATTTTCAGATAAGTGCTCCACGATTTCTTGCTTTTCAATCTTGACCATAGCTTCATCGATACCAGTAGCCGTTGAGATAAAGTCCTGTGTCAATGGCTGCTTAGGATCTGAGAAGATTTCAAGAACGCTGCCCTCTTCAATCAAGCGGCCATCCTGCATGACTGCCACACGATTAGCAATATCTTTGACAATCTGCATCTCATGCGTAATCAAGACAATGGTCAAACCTAGTTTACGGTTCAATTCTTGCAAGAGTGACAAGATTTGTTTTGTCGTCTTTGGATCAAGAGCTGAAGTTGACTCGTCCGAAATCAAGATTTTTGGATCATTAGCTAAGGCACGCGCAATAGCCACACGTTGTTTTTGACCTCCAGATAATTGTGAGGGATAGTTTTCGGCACGGTCTGAAAGACCAACCAAGTCCAACAACTTAGCTACTTTAGCCTTCTTATCTTTCTCACTAAGTCCAGAGTGTTTGAGGGCAAAAGCTACGTTTTCCTCTGCTGTCTTCTGACTCATAAGGTTAAAGTGTTGGAAATCATCCCAATATCTTGACGCTTACGACGTAATTGCCCGGCAGTTAAGGTTTCTTTACCATCGAAAATCACATCATCATCAACGGTAATTCGACCTGCAGATGGTTTTTGTAAAAGATTAATAACACGAACTAGGGTTGATTTCCCTGCTCCAGAATATCCTACAATCCCGTAGATATCCCCTTCTTGGATATGAATGGTCACATCCTTGACCGCTGTGATGGTTCTTTTCTTTTGGTGGAAAGTCACATCAATCTGGTCTAATTTGATAATGTCTCTACTCATAACTTCTAATCAGCTCCTCTACTAATTCAATATGGGTGTAATAATCGGCGATTCGCACATTTTCATCTCCACCGTGGTCTCGGCTATTGGCATTTCCTAGACCAAAGGCAACCATAGGTACTTCTAAGGCATCAAATACCGTATGCATAGGACCTGTACCAGCCGTTGTTGGCAAGACAGACACGCCCTGTGGATAGAATTTCTTGGCTAGCTCAATCACATTGATAATGGCCGGTGCACTCATGTCACTTCGATAACTCATCTCACCCAAGGTATAGTACAATTCTACCTTATCAAAACCGTTTTTGTCTAGTTGTTTCCGAATTTTCTCTAAAACATCATGTGGGTCTAAGCCCGGAACCAAACGGATTTCTAGCTTGGCACTAGCCTCTGCTGGCAAAATCGTTTTAACTCCTTGACCTTGATAACCAGACTGAATTCCTTCGATATTGAGCGCTGGTTCAAAGAAGAAACGTTTTAGAAAGGCTGTACGTTCCTCTTGTAAGAGAGGCAATTCCAAGCCATAAATCTGGCTGATTTCCTCTGGATTGCGTTGGGCATAGGTTTCAACCAAGGCTAACTCACGTTCGTTTGGTTCCTGCACATCATCGTACAAACCTTCTACCAAGATACGGCCGTCGGCAGCGCGAAGACTTGTCAAAGCTTGAATGAGATACCATGGAGCTGATTCGATGACTCCACCATAGCTAGAATGGATATCGACGTCTGCACTCTTGACCTTGGCATCAAAGGTCACAATTCCCTTGTTTCCACCAGAGATTTCTAACTGTTCTAAGGCATTCTTTGTTCCTTGTTCCCAGACTAATAAATCTGCACCTCGGAGCTTGTCCGCATGTTTCTAGATATTTGTCCAAGTCCATAGAGGCAGACTCTTCAGCTCCTTCCATGATGAAGCTGATATTGACTGGAAGATCATCGTGATGTTGCATGTATTTTCTCAGAGCGCTCAATCGAGCAGTGATATGCCCTTTGTCATCGTCAACCCCGCGTCCATACATAATGCCATTACGCACAGAGAGTGTAAAAGGATCCTCGGTCCAAACTTGATCACCATCTGCTGGTACTGTGTCATAGTGGTTGTAGAAAATGATAGTCTTGGCATTTGGTCGTGAACTTTTGAAATGTGCCATGACAAAAGGCGCTGTATAGCTCTCGTCAATCTCAACTTCTGCACCAACACGTTTAAAAATCTCACCTAGATAACGAGCCACCTCTTTCAGGCCGACTTGTTGGGCAAAGACTGATTTTTTAGAAATCAAGGTACGCAAAACTTCAAAATAATGTTGCGCTACATGATCCTTTTCAAACTTTTCAATTTGTTCTTCTTGGCTAGGGAAAACCATTTTCTCTCTACCTTTCTACTAGGACTTGTACCTTTAGAATCAATACAAGTGGATTTCATTTGTTTTAGGCTCTATATAAAAGCAAGAGGTGGAAAAAACTCTCCCACCTCCCTGTGTTTATTACCAAACTGGTTGATCCAAGCCGTCTGAAGTTTCTTCGATGACTTTTTTCACTTCGTCAGTGTGGTAAGCTGCGATAATTTTCTTGATGGCATCAGCTTTAGGTGATGATTCCCAATCTTTTTTCGCAACGATGATGTTATACCATTGTTTTGAGTTTTCGTCAGCTTGCTCTTTAAAGAGTGCTTTCTTGTAGTCCAATTTTGCTTCTGTAACAAAAGTGTTGTTTACAACAGCTGCATCAACTGATGACAATGAACGAGCTGTTTGGCTAGCGTCCAATTCAGTGATTCTCAAGTTCTTTGGATTTTCTGTGATGTTTGCGATTGTCGCAAGTGCAGTTCCTGAAACATCCAACTTAATCAAACCAGCTGATTGAAGCAAGTAAAGAGCACGGCTTTCGTTTGTAGCATCGTTAGGTACTGCGATTTCACCGTTATCTGGGATTTCTTCCACTTTAGTGTACTTGTTTTCACTTCCGTTTAAACCTGAGTAAAGACGGATTGGTGAGATGTAAGTATCTGCAATCGCTACAAGATCTTTACCGTTTTCTTTGTTCCAGTTGTTCAAGAAGTTGTAGTGTTGGAAAGCGTTCAAGTCTACTTCACCATCAGCAGTTGCTTTATTTGGTTGTGAGTAGTCTGTAAACTCTGTGAATTCCAATTTAATTCCGTCTTTTTCAACCAATTCTTGGACTTTGTCCCAACGTGCTTCTTCTGAACCGCTACGGTTAACAGTCGCAATTTTAACTGTAGTTGTATTGTCCGCTTTCTTGTCTGAATTTCCGCAAGCTGCAAGTGTAAGGCCTGCTACTGTAGCGATAGCTGCTACGCTTAACCATTTTTTGATTTTCATGATTCGTTCTCCTTTAAAAATAATACCGTAATAGTATCTCATACTTTATTTGATTTCGCAAATTGTTAATAGATAGGAAGGCATATAGTTTGAAACTATACATATTAAGCTGATATTAGACCTATCCTCGGATCTATCATTCTACAAAAAAGCCATCTAGCTGATTGCTAGATAGCTTTTAAGATTTATTCACCTTGTCTTCTGCGTCGTGTTACGATGCCTGCTAAGCCGAGACTCGCAAGTAAACCGTAAACTCCAAACAGAGTCGCTTGTTCATCTACACCTGAGTTTGTTCCTGTATTTGGTAATACTTTAGTAGAAGCTTTTTCTCCAGGTTTTTTAGTTTCTGCTCCTTGAGGTTTGTCAGCAAGTTTACGAAGATCAAATTCTGGAAGTGGGTCTTGAATTGGTGCATTTTTTGGTAGCCCAATAATCATTCCGTCTTTTTCTGCCACTTTCAGCATATTCTCTGCTTCAAGTACATCTAATAAAGCTTGTAGCTTCGCTTTAACTTCTGCCAAGGCTGTTTGAGCCAATTTCAACTCAGCTTCTGCTTGATCACTAACTTTCTGTGCATTTGCTTTATCAGTTTCTGCTTGCTTCAAAGTTGTTTCCAAGGCTGATGCTTGACCTTTCAAGGTCATTGCTTTATCGCGTTTTTCTTCTGCATTTTTAATAGCTGTAGCCAATTCTGCTACCTTGGCTTGCAAGGCTTTTAGATTTTGACTTGCTTTAGTTGCTTCTTGTGATTTCGTAGCAACTAAGTCAGCTTTTGCTTTCGCATCTGCAGTCAAGGTTGCCAAATCAGATTTCGCTTGTTCCAAGTCTTTTTTAACTTGTTCACGTGAACTTGATAAATTATTGGCTTGTTTATTTAATTTATCCAAAGCTACTAACAAGTCAGCTTTTTTAGTTTCAGCAGCTACTTTTTTCGCATCTTTGTCAGCTTTTTCTGCTTTCAATGATGCAAGTTCAGCCTTAAGGTCAGCAGATTTGTCAATAACTGTTTTTTCAACGTATACAAAGTGATGCTCAGGCAAGAACTTCATGCGTTTACCATAGAAAGTCGGATGCAATTTATCATCGTCCTTAAAGGCATAGAAATTAGATTTGTATTCGTCCGCGGTTCCATCTCCATATGGAACAGTCTCAAATGCATGATAAATGCTATTAGGATCTTTCCCTTCGACAGTTCCCTGGGCTATCCCTGCTCTCCCTCCAACAGGTACAAGAAGAACTCTACGGTGACCATAGTCTATTCCAAAGATATTAGTAAAGTCTGAATACCAATCCAAGAGGGATTGATAAGCAAACTGTTTATAACTCATGATCTGATCGAAATGATAAATCGTTTGTCCGTTTTTAACTTCCACAAATTTTGGTCCGCCATCGGTTCTAGGTCGTAGATCTGATCTTCCAACATTTTCTGCAAAAAAATCTTCTCCATCTGGGTGTGGTAATTTAGTATCATGGTTCAGAATCCCATTGGTAGCCATTTCATTCGCACGAGCCTCTGCATATTTAAGGTAGGTTTCATCAAGAACAAAGTCTCTTGTAACTCCATTCGCACGACGGAGTTCATTGGCTAGCTCAAGGAAAGCTTCTGTTAATTTATGATTATCCACAACAAATTTAAAGGTTGGTCTAGTTTATATTTATGGTTGACTTCATCATATGGGTTTGCATTATAATCAGCCAGCGCCTTAGTGAAGCGTTTCATTTCTTCAGTTGCTTCCTCTTCAACTTCACGAACACCTTGAAAGTCAACATTTTCCATCAAAGGTTTGCCTGCGGCGTCTCTAGGGCGATATTTTTTGTTATAGTCATAATCATCCTCAGATGCTGGAGCTTTATGCCCTTGTTCTTCTGGATTCAAGACATTTTTCAAGACTGTTGGTTTGTAATTGTCAAGTTCCTTTTGTTTTTCTGCTATCTTATTCGCTACTTCATTTGCTGCTTTAGTCTGCTCTTGAAGAGACTGATCGGCTTTTTTAACCTCGTTTTCTGCATTAGAGATTTGATTTTTAAGACTTTCATCAGTCATACCATCTAGTTCAGCTTGTTTAGCTTTTACCTCTGCCGCTTTAGCATCACGCTTTTCATTGGCAGATTGGCTAGCTTCTTTAGCTGCTGTTGCTGCAGATTTAGCTACTGTTGCTGTAGATTCTGCATTTGCCAAAGCTTTGTCAGCTTCTGTTTTTTCAGCGCTCTTCTCAGATGCTACTTTTGATTCTTCTTCGATGATAGCATCAGCATTTTTAGCGATATTGATAGATTCTTTTGTCTCAGCAACCTTTTTATCAGCCTTGGCTAAGTCCTTTTTAGCCTCCGCTTCTTTTGAAGCTTTTTCATCTACAGACGCTTGAGCTTTCTTAACTTCCTTTTGCGCATCTGTAATCTGTTTTTCAGATGATGATGGTGTAACAGCTTTTTCCTTAGCATCTACAGGTTTTTCATTAGCCTGAACTTCCTGATTTATCGCACTTGCTGCTAACAAAGCAGTCGCTAATGTAAATGAGGATAGAAATTTTTTATATTTCATGACAATCTCCTTTAAAGGTATTATATACTATTATAATCTATGTATACGCCTTCTGTCAAAGAATATGAGGTAATCCAGTTGCTTTTTTTGAATGTGCTTACATAAAAAATACCCCTGTCACTAACAGAGGTAATTTTTAACTATTTAATGTCAGCTTCTGCTGGTAGGTAAGAGCCACCAAAGAACTGTTGAGATAGTTTTTCAAGCGTTCCATCTTTATAGAGTTCTTGGATGCGTTTGTCCACAAAAGTCTTCAACTCATCTTGACCTTTGGCAAGAAGTGGGTAAACATAAGGCTGTTGGTCACTTGGGAGTTCGATGACTTTCAAATTATCCAAACCTTGGTTTTTGATAACTGTCTCTACACCGATCTTGTCAAAAATCTTATAGTCAAATTGTCCATCGCTCAAACGAGACATGATTTGTTGGAAATCTGCCTTAGTATAATTAAGGATAGTTGGATTGTCCGCATGTTCTGTGTTGTATGCTTCCAATTGTTTAGCTGAGGTTGTTCCTTGAACGACTTCAGTAGATTTTCCACCGATATCATCAAGAGACTTGATGCTAGTGTCGTCCTTCTTCACAACAAGAACGTTAGGGTTTTTAGCAGTTGGTGCTGCGTAGAGGTATTTCTCTGCACGTTCTTTGGTATAACTGAGGTTGTTAACGGCCATTTGGTAACGATCGCTATCAAGTCCTGGGAAATCCCTGACCACTCTGTCTTTTCAAACTTGACAGTATACTTGTCTGAGTCTTTAAAGATAGCACGAACAAGTTCAATCTCGTAACCTGTCAATTCACCATTTTCTTCATAGATAAATGGTTTTGGTGATCCGTTAGTTGCTACGACGATTTCTTTCTTACCAGATGTTGCTTCACCAGATGCAGCATCTTTCTTCTCGCCACCTGAGCAAGCTGCTAATACACCTGCGGCAACAAGCCCTAGGGCAGCAAGTGATGAATATTTAACGATTTTTTTCATGGTATTTCCTCCAAAATAAGATACAGTCTTATCTTAACAGAAAAAAAGTAATTGCGCCATTATATGATTTCTATATTTGCCATAGGTTTTCTTTATGGCTGATTAAAAAACCAAGCGTAGGACTGCTATCAAGACCACTCCAAAGATAACTGTACCCACCAGATTGCGGTAACGAAAGGCGACAAGGGCTGTCGGAAAGACTGCTAGAAAGTCTAACCACTTTATCTGTGGGAAACTTCCAACTTTTCCTGTCACTACACTTGAAAGAATCAAGGCGAAGATAATAGATACAGGTAAAAATTTCAAAAAACGCTCTACGATTGCTGGCAATCCTTTGTACTTAGCAAGTATGAAAGGAATCATCTCGGAATCCAGGTCACCAAGCCAGAGAAGATAATTGCCATTAAAATATACTTACTGACCATCCAAAATCACCCCCATGGTACAACCTAGCAAGGTCGCAAACAGTACAGCTAGCGATTGAGATACCACTGTCAACAGTATAAGAAAGGAAAGAGCAACTACTCCTAAAATGATAAAGAGGTTGCGCAGGGGAATCCTTCTTTGCATAATCTGAAATTGAGAAGAAAAAATTCCAATAAACATTCCGACCAAGGCAAAGTCAAGACCGAAATCTCCGGATTTGGCAAAAGCCCACCTAAGGCAGTCCCGACAACCGTCCCCACAAACCAAGCCACATAGCTATTTAGATTGTTACCATGCATCCACATAGGATTAACCTTGTCCCTATGAACCAACTCTCCCATCAAAACACCATAGGTCTCATCGGTCAAGATACTAGACATTCCGATATTATGCCAGAGACTAGTATGACGGAAATAGGTCGACGCATGTAAACTCAGCAAGAAGAGACGCAGATTGATCAAAAAAACCGTCATGACAATGGCTACCACAGGCGCTTGAACTGCTATCAAGGCTATCATGGCAAACTGGGCACTTCCAGCATAGACAAAGAGACACATCAAGCCCATTTCCACAGGGATTACATAAGGGGAACCGATAATGCCACAAGCAAGGCCGATACTGACATAGCCTAAAGCCGTTGGCACCGCAGCCTGTACTCCCTCCCAAAATCCTTTTTCTTTCATAAACCTCCTCATTCTTACAAATACAGCATTCTATTGTCAAAAGCGTTCAAAACAAGATCCCTAGGGCGACTACCACTGAGATTGATCGATTCGAATATGATATTGATTAATCTCAGGATTGTCATCATCCTCATATTCTGTAGGATAAACATCGATCCGGAGTTCTCTCAGTTGCCCTTTCAGTTTGACCTTAACCGATAACCACCATCATCCCCGACCAAGGCATCAACTTTCAAAGACTGAAAATTGGGTAGAGCTTCGATTTCTGCTTTCATATCTTTGGTCATTTGATAAAAGATTTCTTTCTGTTGAGCTTTGGAAGCCACAGGGAAATAAACCGACGCCCCTTGTAAACGATGTGATTCTGAAAAAGTAAAGGTCACACGACCGCTGTAACTTTTCCATTTAAAGTTTTCGTAGTGGTAGAAAAGGCGCCCTGTTTTATAGAGATAGGGATCTCTTGCATGCCAAGTATCATGATAACCAGTTTCTGTTTCTTCTACTATTTCATTAGGTTTTCCAAACACTTTTTCAAAGGATTCGAGGGGCATGTTAAATGAAATAGTTTCAAACATGACCAATTGCGTCTTTTGAAACAGCTGAAAAACCAGCAGAGACAGCAACAATACCACTAGGGCAAGTGCTACACTAATTATTTTTTTAAATCTCATATTTCTACTAAACTAAAAAACTCGCGCATTTGTCCAAACAAAAAAGCCAGCCTCAAGCTGACTCTTTATTCTATGGTATCAAATGCCAGGCTAGGTTTGGCATTTAGTTCCAAGTCTGCAAAGTTTTCTTATTCCACTCGCTAACACTAGCATAGGCAATCATTCCTGCATTATCTCCGCAAAGACGTAGAGGAGGAATGATAACCTTGACATCGGTGATTTCAGCCGCCAAACGTTCTCTAAGACCTTTATTGGCCGCCACACCACCAGCCACGACTAGGGTTTTAACAGGGTATTTCTCCAAAGCCTTCTTGGTTTTTGCCATGAGAATATCCATGACTGCTGCTTGGAAGGAAGCGCACAAATCCTCTGTGGACAAGTTTTCTCCCTTTTGCTCGGCATTGTGGTGCAAATTGATAAAGGCAGACTTCAAACCTGAGAATGAAAACTCCAGATTGTCTTCCTTAATCATGGCACGAGGGAAATCATACACATCCTGACCTTTATGAGCTAACTCATCAATCTCACGACCTGCTGGATAGGTCAAGCCCATGACACGGCCGACCTTATCATAGGCCTCACCAACCGCATCATCACGTGTTTCCCCAACAATCTTATAATCACCAGCCTCGGAAACATAGACCAACTCTGTGTGTCCGCCGCTAACCAAGAGGGCTAGCAAGGGGAACTCCAAAGGTTCGACACTTTGAGCTGCCATGAGGTGACCAGCCATGTGATTAACGGGAATTAGAGGTAGTTCATGTGCCCAAGCAAAGGCCTTAGCAGCTGACAAACCAACAAGCAAGGCTCCGACCAAGCCTGGTCCGTAGGTAACCGCAACAGCTGTCACATCGTTTTCAGTAATTCCTGCTTCTGCTAACGCCTCCTCGATACAGGCTGTAATGACTTCAACATGGTGGCGGCTAGCCACTTCTGGCACTACGCCACCAAAACGTTTATGACTCTCAATTTGACTAGCAATGACATTGGACAAGAGCTCGTCATCATTTTTCAAGACGGCGACACTGGTCTCATCACAGGATGTCTCAAATGCTAAAATATATCTATCCTTCATCTATTTCTCTCTTCATGATAATGGCATCCTCAACTGGATTATGGTAATAGGCCTTTCTCTCAGCGATGACTGCCATTTTTTCTTTCTTGTAAAATGCTTGCGCTCTTTGATTTGACTTTCTAACTTCGAGGAAAATCTCCCTGTCTGTCGGCAATGTTGCAAACAAGGCTGAGGCTATCCCCTGACCTTGATAGGCTTTTTTGACAGCAATTTGCAAGACTTCTGCTTCAAAAAGATTCTCCTGAATTGCTAGAAAACCTATCACTTCTGCCCCATCATAAGCCAAGCATACCAAGTCTGGTCTTGAGACAGGTCTGCTTGGATTTGTTCCAACGTCCAAGGACTGACGGGATAAACATCTGTCATAACAGCGTAGATAGCTTGAGCCAAGTCCGGTTGCTGTTGGATTCGTTTGATTTCTATCATAGGCGTTTAATGTAGGACTCGCCAGACTCGGTATGGTTCTTGAGCCAGTTTTCCTCAGCTTCGACACGTTTGAGGTAATTGGGCACAAAATCGTGCAAGGAATCTGCTTCCTTGTTCCAAGCCCATAGAGCTAGATTCGCTGCGTTTGGTAAGGTTTCTTGATAGTTAGCCTGTGGTAATTGCTCTTGAATCTGCTCGACAAAGGCACCCACTTCACCAACAAAGGTCACCTGGTTGGCATCCTTGACTTGCTCTAGGACTTCCGCAAAGGACAGATGCGCTTCTGGAAAGACAGGTTGAGCATGTTCATAAAATCCTGCGTATACATTGTTACGGCGTGCATCCATCAAAGGAACAACCAGACCTTCCTGTTGATTCGGTACCAGAGCTAAAAGGCTCGACATCCCTACCAACTCAATGTTTAGGGTATGAGCCAAGGTCTTGGCAGTTGCTACTGCGATTCGCAAGCCAGTGTAACTACCAGGCCCCTCTGCCACGACGATTCGATCCAAATCCTTTGGTGTCAAATCTAGACTACCCATCAAAAAATCAATGGCAGGCATCAGAGTGATACTGTGATTTTTCTTGATATTAATAGTCGTCTCGGCAAGAAGCTGCTTGTCCTCTAAAATGGCTAAAGACAGTGCCTTGCTGGACGTATCAAAAGCTAATACTTTCATAACACATTCCTATCTTTTTGTCTGTTTACTATTATACTACAAAAGCTGACACATGGGAATTTTCTTTGTTTCCAAACAAGAATGTCCTGCCAAACAGACAGGACAAGCACTCAAGAATTCAAACCAAAGTAAAATACGAACCAGACCACATAGGTCACTAGGAGAAGGAAAAATGAATACAGAGTCACAAATCCAATCTTCCATAGGAATTTGGCCTTCCGATGATCTAGCAGAGTATACAAAACATTGCCACCGTAAACACAAGCAACAAAAATAGCGAATGCCAAGATACGAATTGCAATAGCTAGTTGAAACATATCCTACCCTCCTTCATAAGGAAAAACCTCTTTTCTAACTTTATTATAGCACGTGATTCCAAAGTCTTCAAATACTTGTATCGGGACAAAATGAAACACATTTCAAGCTCCTTACTTTCATGTTTCCTGCTTTTACTAATTCCCCTTTTTATGTTATAATTGAGATAATTGTAACGAATCAAGGTCAATACAGGCAGAAAATGAAATAGAAACAAACAGCTTCAAGCTGGTAATTTTTTGAATACAGCTGACCTGAAAACAGAAAGGAAACACATGATTTACAAAGTTTTTTATCAAGAAACAAAAGACCGTAGCCCACGTCGTGAAACAACACGCTCACTTTACTTAGACATTGATGCCAGCTCAGAACTTGAGGGACGTATCATTGCCCGTGAACTTGTTGAAAAAAACCGTCCAGAATTCAACGTTGAATATATCGAGCTCTTGTCAGACAAATTGCTAGACTACGAAAAAGAAACTGGCGCATTCGAAATTACGGAGTTCTAATATGGCCTATACTCTTAAACCAGAAGAAGTGGGCGTTTTTGCCATTGGTGGTCTAGGAGAAATCGGTAAAAACACATACGGAATCGAATACCAAGACGAAATCATCATCGTTGATGCAGGGATTAAATTCCCAGAGGATGACTTGCTTGGTATCGACTACGTTATCCCTGATTACTCTTACATTGTCGAAAACATCGACCGCGTCAAGGCTCTCTTGATTACACACGGACACGAGGACCATATTGGTGGGATTCCTTTCTTGCTCAAGCAAGCAAATATCCCTATCTATGCAGGTCCATTAGCTCTCGCTTTAATCCGTGGAAAACTCGAAGAACATGGCCTTTTGCGCAATGCTACACTTCACGAAATCAACCACAACACTGAGTTGACCTTTAAAAATCTTAAAGCAACTTTCTTTAGAACAACTCACTCGATCCCAGAACCTTTGGGAATTGTTATCCACACACCTCAAGGAAAAATCGTTTGTACCGGTGACTTCAAGTTTGACTTTACACCAGTTGGTGAACCTGCAGACTTGCACCGTATGGCAGCCCTAGGTGAAGACGGAGTACTTTGCTTACTCTCAGACTCGACAAATGCTGAAGTGCCAACCTTTACAAACTCTGAAAAGGTCGTTGGTCAGTCTATTATGAAGATTATCCAAGGTATCGAGGGACGTATCATCTTTGCATCCTTTGCCTCAAATATCTTCCGTCTCCAACAAGCGACTGATGCTGCTGTTAAAACAGGTCGTAAGATTGCTGTCTTTGGACGTTCTATGGAAAAGGCTATTGTTAACGGAATCGAGCTTGGCTACATCAAAGCGCCAAAAGGAACCTTCATCGAAGCAAATGAAATCAAAGATTACCCTGCAGGTGAAATCCTTATCCTTTGTACAGGTAGCCAGGGTGAACCTATGGCGGCTCTCTCTCGTATCGCTAACGGAACTCACCGTCAGGTGCAACTCCAACCTGGCGATACGGTTATCTTCTCATCTAGTCCAATCCCAGGAAACACCACTAGCGTTAACAAGCTGATTAACATCATTTCTGAAGCTGGTGTTGAAGTTATCCATGGTAAGATTAACAACATCCATACATCTGGACACGGTGGTCAGCAAGAACAAAAACTCATGCTCCGCCTCATCAAGCCAAAATATTTCATGCCTGTTCACGGTGAATACCGCATGCAAAAAGTCCACGCTGGACTAGCTGTAGATACTGGAGTTGAAAAAGACAATATCTTTATCATGAGCAATGGTGATGTCCTTGCCCTTACTGCAAACTCTGCTCGTATCGCAGGTCATTTCAATGCTCAAGATATCTACGTCGATGGAAATCGGATCGGCGAAATCGGTGCGGCAGTCCTAAAAGACCGCCGAGACCTATCCGAAGACGGTGTCGTACTTGCTGTCGCAACGGTAGACTTTGAGTCTCAGATGATTATTTCTGGACCAGATATCCTTAGTCGTGGTTTCGTCTACATGCGCGAATCTGGCGACTTGATCCGTCAAAGTCAACGTATCCTTTTCAACGCTATTCGTATCGCATTGAAAAACAAAGATGCCAGCATTCAGTCTGTCAATGGTGCCATTGTCAACGCTATTCGACCATTCCTATACGAAAACACTGAACGTGAACCAATCATCATCCCGATGATTCTCACACCAGATGAAGATGAAGAATAATAAAAAATTCTCTGAAATCCTATGACTTCAGAGAATTTTTATTATTTAACGACAATTTCGTAACGAGTTTTGCTAGTGAAAGTCTCACCTGCTTTTAGAATGACTTGATCTTTCAGGTCACTGTGAATAGCATCTGGTAAAGCCTGTGCTTCAAGAGCAATCCCATTGTGCTGCATCATTGGTTGACCAGCGATGATGACACTCTCATCCACAAAGTTTGCGGTGTAAACTACAAAGCAAGGAGCTTCTGTCTTGAAGAGAAGGAAGCGACCTGAACCCTGGTCATAGAGGAAACCAGCATTGTCATGTCCTGCAGGAAGAGCAAATGGATGGTCTAAACCAGATACGAGTTGGATTTGCTCATCTTCTTCTGCAAAGATATCTTTCAACAAGGCGCCATTGTAGATATGTTTGACCACATCACGATTAGCATCTGGAGTTTTAGCTGGTACTCCATCAGGAGCAATTGGATAAATACCCTCAGTGTTCAATTGGAAGACATGGCGATCAACAGTCTGAGTGAAATCGCCAGACAAGTTAAAGTAGCTATGGTTGGTCGGATTGACCAAGGTATCCTGGTCCGTCGTCACCTTGTAGCTAACTTCGTAAGCACCATTTTCTTCCAAGTGGTAGCTAATCCAGATTTTAAGATTCCCAGGGAAACCTCCTGTACCGTCTGTTCTTTCTGTGTAAAGAGTCAAACCATGGTCGCTCACCTCGACTAGCTCAAACAAGCTAGAATCCCAACCTGTTGAGCCGCTGTGGTTACAGTTGCTTGCGTTATTGACTTCGAGTTCATAGGTTTTCCCGTTCAATTCGAATGTCGCACCTGCGATACGACCTGCAACTGGACCTACACTCGCTCCATGTTTAGGACTGTTACCTACATAGCTGTCAAAATCATCAAAGCCTAGGATAACATTGGCAAAATTACCAGCCTTATCAGGAGTTACATAGCGTAGAATCGTTGCACCATAGGTCATGATTTCTAGTTGGTAGCCTGCTTCTGTTTCAAAGCGATAAGCGACAACATCCTTGCCATCAACTTTCCCAAATACACGTTCTGTGTATGCTTTCATCCTTTTCTCCTTATTATTTGAATTCGTGAATAATAACACCTTGAACAACGCGGTTTACTGTACCTGTAGGTGATGGTGTATCAGGTCTGTTGCCAACCTTAAGCGAAGTCAAGAGAGCAAATAATTGACCATAAACAATATAAGGGAATACACGGTAAACGTCATTCAAGACACCGCCACAGCCAAGTGCTACTTCCTTAACGTTTTCAAGACCAAAAGCTTGATCACTCAAGAGAACAACGCGACGAGCGATTTGGTCCCCTGCAACTTCACGAACCAAGTCTAAGTCATACTTACGAGTATAGTCCGTTGTAGTACCAAAGACTAAAACTACAGTATCTTCATTGATAAGAGATTTTGGACCGTGACGGAAGCCGACTGGACTTTCATACATTGTCGCAACCTGACCAGCAGTCAATTCCAAAATTTTCAGTTGTGCCTCATGAGCAAGTCCGAAGAATGGACCTGCACCTAAGTAAATCACTCGGTTAAAGTCTAGGTCAACCAACTCTTTCACATCTGCCACATTGTCAAGAACTTTACGAGCAAGACTAGAAAGCACTTCAAAACGTTCAGCTTTAAGAGCGAATTCAGTTGGATCAAAGACCAAAGTGCTGTCAACATCATTGAAGTAAAGCTTGATGTCATAGCAAATCCAGCATCATTAGAAGCTGCCGGTTGCAAGAGCAAGAGGTTACGATCGTCACCGTGGGCTTGAAGTGCTAATTTCCCTTCAGCCGCACATGTGATTGTTACTTGATAAAGCTCGTCAACTAAGGCTTTTGCTAAGTCAACGGTTGCTACACTCTCAGGTGAGTTTCCACTACGTGCAAATGATACTAAAACAGTTGCCACATCTTTTTTCAAATAGGTTTGTGGGTTTGCAACGATATCTGTTGTAGCAATAGCATTGAAATTCCATTTACGTTCGTCATAGACTTCCTTGAAGTATGGAACTAAGGTGTCGCCTACATAAGCTGAAGTCCCAGCACCAGTCAGGATAACCTTAATGTAGTCATGTTTATCTGCAATTCCTTTCAAGAAGGCTGCAATTTCATCACGGCGTGCTTGATAAGCTTCAAAAGCTTCCTTCCAAACATCTGGTTGTTGGTAAATCTCGCGTGTGGTGATCTCTGCTCCCAACTCAAGCAAATCTTCTTTTGTATAATCTAGCATTGAAAACCTCTAATCTAATATTGTTTTATGATTGAAAACATGGGAATGGGAGTCGCTCCCATTCCCATGTATATTTTCTATAAGATGATTTAACGTTTTAACGCAATCACATCTTATACTCAATGAAAATCAAAGAGCAAACTAGAAAGCTAGCCGAAGGCTGTACTCAAGTACGGCAAGGCGAAGCTGACGTGGTTTGAATTTGATTTTTGAAGAGTATTATTCATCTTCATCGTCGTCGAAGCTTGCCAATAAATCATTAACTTTCACAATGCTTTCTGAAGCACGACTCTTATAGTCCGCATCGATACCTGTTAGGCTTGCATTGATAAATTCAATGACCATCGGAAGGTTCATTCCTGCATAAAGTTCAATGTCACGACCTTCCATAATCAAACGGCTCACCACGTTACATGGAGTTCCGCCAAGAAGATCCGCAAAGACTAGGAAATCATCCAATCCTTCAACAGCAGCTTCAAATTTAGCAGTAAATTCTTCTGGTCCATCTTCTGGAAGAAGAGCAACCGCATGAATGTTGTCTTGTGATCCCATAATCATTTCTGTGCTACCTTTAAGTTCTTCACAGAAACGACCGTGGCTCACTAAAATTAATGATTTAGTCATAAATTATGCGCCCATTCCAAGCAAGAATTTACCGATGAATGAAAGACCTACTGCAAGAACGATAATGATACCGATCGCTTTAGTAGAGTTCATACCTTTCTTACCAAGCAACCAGAAGATAAAGGCAGTGAAGATTGCTGGAAGCAAACGTGGGAAGATTGAGTTCAAGATATCTTGGAAGTCAATCATCTTTTCACCGATTGGCAATTTGTAAGAAATTTCAAAGTTGATCATTGTTGCTACAAGAGCACCCATCATGAATACACCAAGTACAGATGCAGCTTCAATCAAAGCTGTCAAAGTACTTTGCATGTTGTTGATAAGGTTAACCCCTTCTTTGTATGCAAATTCCAACTGTTTCCAACGGAAGATGTCATACGCTACTGCAACTGCGATCCAAAGGAAGATACCCCAAGGTTGACCAGCGATAGCCATTGTTGCAGCGATAGATCCCATGATAGCAGGTACAAGTGAACCAAAAATTGTATCTCCAAGAGGAGCGAATGGTCCCATCAAACCTGTCTTGATACCGTTAACCGCATCTTTTGAACCTACACCATCTTTTTCTTCCATGGCAAGGTCAAAACCAGCGATGATTGTGTGGAAGAATGGTGAAGTGTTGAAGAATTGAGTATGAACTTTCATCATTTCTTTCAACTCAGGAGTTCCATCTCCATACATTTTACGCAATTGTGGCAAGATCATGTAAAGGTAACCTGATGCTTGCATACGTTCGTAGTTCCATCCCAATTGGAAAGTGAACAAGCTACGTTTGTTAATTTGATTAAAATCTTCTTTTGTTAATTTGTAATTAGAATTCGTCATCTTCAATTTCCCCACTTTCTGATGGTGTAGAAGGTGCTGCTACAGCAACTTTTTTTGGCTGTTCTTGAAGTGAACAACTGCAAGGAAGATACCCACGATAGAGATACCGATCATAGACAATCCTTTGAAGTTGTTAGCAAAGCCAATTTTTTCAGCAACGTCAGCAGGAAGAGTGCCAATGATACCAGCAACTGCTCCACCAAGACCTGTTACGTATGAGTAAAGTACAGTCAACATAGCTGTCAAACCGAATCCCATAGCAAGGTAGTGAAGGTTACGTTTAACTGGAAGGTAACGAAGCAAGATAGCGAATCCAAGACCTGGAAGCATACGACCTGCAAGAGTCAAACCGTCTGCAACCCATTGGTATTCTTTAACAAGGTTTACAACACCTTGTACGAATTCTCCACCGAAAGCAAGGGCGAAGAATACTGGAAGGGCACGAGAAGCAGCCCATGGAAGCGCACCAAGAAGGTAGTTACGTTCGATTGCTTTATAGTCAAAGCGTTCGATCGCAGCATCAATACGGTGTGCGAAGAATGTAGTAGTCATACGACCAAGTACGTCGAAGTAAGTCAAAAGTGCTGCTACTGGTACAGCGATTGTAGTGATCGCAAGATCTGTTTCGATACCTTGTGAAACTGAGAAAGCTGTCGCAAGAACCGCACCAGAAGTTGCGTCGATACGAGAAGCACCACCGAAGGTACCTACCCCAAGGACAAACAACTGCAAGCTACCACCGATAAACAAACCAGTTGTCAAATCTCCCATGACTAAACCAGTAATGAAACCAGCGAATACAGGGGAACCTGCAGAAGAAACGATCGTCAACTCATCACAGATTTGATAAGCTGAGTACAAAGTGAGAAGTAAAATTTGCCACCATTGTATCATAACAATGACCTCCTAAAAATTTTTTCCTATTTTAATAAGCTCAAAAAGTCTGAAACTGGATCATTTGGAACCATTTGAGCAGTAAGTTTAACACCTTTTTCCGCCAATTTGTGGAAATCTTCTACGTCTTTATCTACAACGTTGATTGAACGTGTGATCGCACGTGTTTCTGGTGTTTGAGACATGTTGCCGACATTGACAGTTTCAAGTGGCACACCTGCTTCTACCAAACCGAGGAAACGGTCAGGTTTGCGTGCTACAATCAAAAGACGTTGGCTATCGTATTTACCAGCAAGGATATTCGCTGCTGCTTTATCAACTGGCAAAATACTAAGTTTTACACCCGGTGGTGTTGCAAGTTTCAAGCCGCTTTTTCAACGTCGTTATTCACAACATCATTGTCAACGACCATGATACGTGAAACATTAAGTTTAGCAGACCAAAGGTTTGCGACTTGTCCGTGAATTAAGCGCCCATCGATACGGCATCCTACAATTGTCATAAGTTTTCCCCCTTTATAAGTTTTAGTGTAGGTTTACAAGTTAAATGTATGTGTTCCTTATATTCCCCTTCTGTTTCAAAGATAATGATGCGGTTGGCACCTTCATTGAGATAGCTATGTGGAATATAAAGAGATAAGGTTGGACCGACATTCCAGAAACGACCTAGATGATGTCCGTTGATATAAGCAATTCCTTTACCAAACTCAGATAAGTCTAAGTAGGTATCCTTTGGCGCCTCAACTTCAAAGTCATAAGCGTAAAAGGCAGGTTGCCCTTCTGTCCATCCCTTAGAGAAATCAATATTCTCTGGGTTATCAAGAGGAAGTGGATATTGCTTCCAGTTGAGCAAGAAATGCAAATCTTTACAAACACCTGTGCGAATTCCTTTTCGCTGCGTATCTGCTAAGAATTTGTGTCCATAGTTGACACGCCCCATATTTTCAATGAGTATATCAATATTGGATAGCGTTTTCTTTTTACCTTGATAAAAGATATCTTCACCGATTTCTGTTTGGTACTGTGTTGCCACCCATTTACCATCGATAAAGAGCTGAGCTCTATCCCGTCCGTCAATAATTCGAATGCGTTCTTCATCTGCATCCCAACTAACTTCCGTACGATAGAGTAGATATCCGTAACCTTGTCCCAGCTCTTCCATTTTCTTAGGATAGAGACTTTCAATCGGACTCGCTAAGGAATCTAAGGTTTCAAACAAGGAAACTTTCTCAACTAGCGGAATCGCTTCAACTTCCATACTTTCCTTGTGAAGTGGTTCAGATTGTGGATACTCAGGATAGTAAGTCGCCATCATTTCTTTCACTGCGTAATATTTAGCAGTTGGGTTTCCAGCTTCATCAAGAAGAGCGTCATAATCATAAGATGTTACTTGTGGTAAATCAATGGTTCCTCGAGCTGAACAACCATTCATAAAACCAAAGTTTGTTCCACCGTGGAACATGTAAAGGTTGATAGAGCCTTGCTCTAAAACCTCGTGGACAGCTTCTGCTAATTCCTCAGGTTCACGCTTGATGATTGGTTCTTCCCATCGATTGAACCAGCCATCCCAGAATTCCATACACATGAGTGGCCATTTCTTGCCATGCTCATCAAAGAATTCTTGCATCTGTGAGAAATTATAAGCAGCCTTGGAACCAAAGTTCCCTGTCACAAAGAGATCATCCTCAATTAAGGTTCCAGCCTTAAGAGTTGCTCGCCATGGTCCATCTGATGTGAAAAGCGGACATGTAACTGCTCGTTCTTCCATCAAACGTCGAATTTCCCTCAAGTAGGTCTTGTCCTCGCCATAGGATCCGTACTCATTTTCGACTTGCATCATGAGAATATTCCCACCGTTTTCCAATAATCTCGGAACTAGACGTGGAAGCAACTGATCATAGTAGCGACCAACCGTGTCAATGAAAGCTGGGTCAGATGAACGAATTCTCATATCCTTGGTCAAGAGCCATGCTGGTAAACCACCGAATTCCCATTCTGCACAGATAAATGGAGAAGGACGTACAATTGCATATAAGCCCAAATCTTGTGCAGTTTGAAGAAATCTCTCTAAATCAAGATTGCCTTCAAAGTTAAAGTTACCTTCAGCAGGTTCATGCATGTTCCAAGCAACATAAGTCTCAACCGTATTGAAACCTAGTGCCTTGAGGTTATACAATGAATGATGCCAATCTTCCGCAGGAACTCTAAAATAGTGAATGGCGCCAGACAAAAATCTTGAATGGTTTCCCATCCAGATAGAAATCATCTTTAATTTCAAATCTTGCCATTCTTCCTCCCCTAAAAAGCGAAAAAGTTTGCGCTTTCATGTATTGTTATATCAACTATAAACTAATCGGGGATTAATGTCAATACTTTTTTTGAAATTTTCTTTAAAAATTTTTTTCTATTTTTTTTACTGAATCTTTTTCTAAAACTCTTCTCAAATCCCATAAAAATCAACATTCTGAAAAAAACTAATGAAATTAAGGAGGAAAACACGAATTTTTTTATATCTATTCTAATTTCTTATTCCGATATTTTAATTTTTTTAAGTGCTTTTCAGCTATTTTTTAGAATTTATGTTAAAATGATAAGTGGAGAAGGAAAAAAATGAGGTGAAAATATGGCAATTCCAAAGTATCAATACATTAAAGATGAATTGAAAAATAAGATCATTTCTGGTCAATTCGCTAGTGGAGACAAGTTCTACACTGAAGCAGAATTGATTTCCATGTATGATGTTAGTTCAATCACAGTAGTTCGCGCCTTGAACGACCTTGCCAAAGATGGATATATTGTCCGCCAACAAGGTAAAGGAACTTTCGTAGCTCGTGCACGTAAACACAAACTCGTTGAATTTTCTGATGTGGAAATCTTCGAAACCAAAGATGATAAAGTAACTGTTCTTTCTATCGAACGTGGGAACGATCTTAAATATTTAGAAAAACTTGGCCTACGCGGCGATCAATTCTATTATAAGATTGAACGTGTTCGTGAAACAAATGGTGTTACCTATATCTATCACAATTCATACATTCCTGAACAATACATCAATGCCAACTATCCAAATCTTGAATACTATAGTTCTATCTATACTCGTTTCAAATTGGACTACCACATTCACATGAATGACGAGCATTTTGAAGAAATTAACGAAATTGTATTTCCGACTCCAAAACATGCCGCTTCTATTTTAGGAATCGACACTAAATTCCCAACTGTTTTCCAAACTAAGACAACTCAGCTTGAAGCAACTGGTCAAGTTTTGGAATACATCGAAACTTATAAACGTTCTGATTTCTACAAAATTAAATTCATTTCTTGTGACCGTGGTCACTAATTTATAAAAATCCTGAGCCAACTGTCTCAGGGTTTTTATATACCCATTATAGCATCAGCTCCCTTCCCTGAGAATAGCATTTCAAGCAATTCTATAATTAGTAACCTTTTTACTAAAAAATAGTCAAAATTAGAAAAATATATCTTAATTTATAAATTATTCTATTTTTTATAGTAATCTCCTCAAAAACTTGACTTTATTTTAGTTAGAACATAAAATAGAGTTAGTATGTGAAAACGCTATCAAAAAATATAAAAGGGGAGGTTTTTTAATGAAACCAGAAAATAAACAGCGCTTCTCTATTCGTAAATATGCAATCGGAGCAGCTTCTGTATTGATCGGCTTTGCCTTTCAGGCGCAGGCCGTTGCTGCTGACGGAGTCGTACCTGCTCAAACAGAAAATCAGCCTGCTGTCCAAACCACTGGAGAAGTCACTCCACCAACGAGTGAAGAAAAACTCGAGACTGCTCCAACAACAGAAAATGCTACTCCAGCTGCTCCAGTAGCAACTACCGAAGCTCCAAAGTTGAAGTTGCTCCTGCACCTGCCGTAGCAGAACCTGTCACAGCAGAAGAAACTCCAGCTAAGGCAGAAATTACTGAAGAAGCTAAGAAGACAGAATATGAAAAAGAAAAAGAAGAAAACAAAGAAGTTGCTAAGGTCGAAGCACCCGCAGTCGCTACAGAACGAGCAGCTCAAGTGAATGAAAAACTGGCTAAAAAGAAAATTGTTTCTATCGATGCTGGACGTAAATACTTCTCTCCAGACCAACTGAAAGAAATCATCGACAAAGCCAAACACTATGGCTATACTGATCTTCACCTTTTAGTCGGAAATGATGGCTTGCGCTTCATGCTTGATGATATGTCTCTAACTGTAGGTGACAAAACTTACGCAAGCGATGATGTCAAACGTGCTGTTGAAAATGGAACCAATGCTTACTACAATGATCCAAACGGTAATCATCTAACTGAAAGTGAAATGACCGACTTGATTGGTTATGCTAAGGATAAAGGAATTGGACTTATCCCAACAGTCAATAGCCCAGGTCATATGGATGCTATCCTTAACGCCATGAAAGAACTTGGCATTGAAAAACCTAACTTCAACTACTTTGGTAAAGAATCAGAACGTACAGTTGACCTTGACAACGAAAAGGCTGTTGCCTTTACAAAAGCCTTGATTGATAAATACGCTGCTTACTTTGCTGGCAAGTCTGAAATCTTTAACATCGGTTTGGATGAGTACGCTAACGATGCTACTAATGCCAAGGGATGGAGTGTTCTTCAAGCCTATAAATGGTATCCAGAAGATGGTTTCCCAGACAAGGGTTATGATAAATTCATCGCCTATGCTAATGACCTAGCTCGTATCGTCAAATCTCACGGTCTGAAACCAATGGCTTTCAATGATGGTATCTACTATAATAGCGATACTACTTTTGGTACCTTTGACAAAGACATCATCGTGTCTATGTGGACTGGTGGCTGGGGCGGTTACGATGTCGCTTCTTCTAAACTACTTGTTGAAAAAGGGCACGAAATCCTCAATACTAATGATGCTTGGTACTACGTTCTCGGCCGTAATGCTGATGGACAGGGTTGGTACAACCTTGATCAAGGTTTGAACGGTATTAAGAGCACACCGATTACTTCTGTTCCAAAAACTGAAGGTGCCGATATCCCTATCATCGGGGGTATGGTAGCTGCTTGGGCCGATACTCCATCTGCCCGCTACTCTCCATCTCGCCTCTTCAAACTCATGCGTCAATTTGCGAACTCAAATGCTGAATATTTCGCCGCTGACTACGAGTCTGCTGAACAAGCTCTTAAAGAAGTTCCAACTGACCTTAGTCGCTATACTGCAGAAAGTATTGCTGCCGTTAAAGAAGCTGAAAAAGCCATTCGCTCTCTTGATAGCAACCTTAGCCGCGCTGAACAAGATAGCATTGACCAAGCAATTGCAAAACTCCAAGAAGCTGTTAGCAACTTAACCTTCACACCAGAAGCTCAAAAAGAAGAAGATGCCAAACGTGAAGTTGAAAAACTTGCCAAAAACAAGGTTATCTCAATCGATGCTGGACGTAAATACTTCACTCTAGACCAACTCAAACGTATCGTAGATAAAGCCAGCGAACTTGGTTACTCTGACCTCCATCTCCTCCTTGGAAATGATGGACTTCGCTTCCTCTTGGATGACATGACGATCACTGCAAACGGCAAGACCTATGCAAGTGACGATGTGAAAAACGCCATCATTGAAGGAACAAAATCTTACTACGACGATCCAAATGGAACAACTTTGAACCAGGCTGAAATCACTGAGCTTATCCAATATGCTAAGGATAGAGGCATTGGAATTATCCCTGCTATCAACAGTCCTGGCCACATGGATGCTATGCTTGTCGCTATGGAAAAATTGGGCATTGCAAACCCTCAAGCTAACTTTGACAAGGTTTCAAAAACAACCATGGACCTTGAAAACGAAGAAGCAATGAACTTTACAAAAGCCCTTATCGGCAAATACATGGACTTCTTTGCAGGCAAGACTAAGATCTTTAACTATGGTACAGATGAGTATGCCAACGACGCTACTAACGCTCAAGGTTGGTACTACCTCAAGTGGTATGGACTCTATGGTAAGTTTGCAGATTATGCTAATGGTCTAGCTGCCATGGCTAAAGAAAAAGGTCTGCAACCAATGGCCTTTAACGATGGTTTCTACTATGAAGATAAGGACGATGTTGAGTTTGATAAAGATGTTCTCATCTCTTACTGGTCTAAAGGTTGGTGGGGCTATAACCTTGCATCTCCTCAATATCTAGCAAGCAAGGGCTATAAGTTCCTTAACACTAACGGAGACTGGTACTATATCCTCGGTCAAAAACCTGAAGATGGTGGTGGTTTCCTCAAGAAAGCTATCGAAAACACTGAAAAAACTCCATTCAACCAGCTAGCTTCAACTAAATATCCTGAGGTTGATCTACCTACTGTTGGTAGTATGGTAGCTATCTGGGCAGATAGACCAAGCGCTGAGTACAAAGAAGAAGAAATCTTTGAGCTCATGACTGCATTTGCAGATCACAACAAAGACTACTTCCGTGCTGACTACAAGGCTCTACGCGAGGAACTTGCTCAAATCCCTGAAAACTTAGACGGATATAGCACAGAAAGTCTCGATGCTCTCAAGGCTGCTAAAGAAGCACTAAACTACAATCTCAACCGTAATAAACAAGCTGAGTTGGATACACTTGTAGCTAACCTTAAAGCAGCAAGACTTGGTCTCAAACCAGCTGCAACTCACTCAGGAAGCCTTGATGAAAATGAAGTTGCTGCCAACGTTGAAAACCGACCAGAGCTTATCACAAGAACGGAAGAAATCCCATTTGAGACTGTCAAGAAGGAAAATCCTAACCTTCCAGCAGGACAAGAAAAAGTTGTCACTGAAGGTGCCAAAGGTGAACGTACAATCTACGTCTCAGTTACTACTGAAAATGGCAAGGAAACTGAAACAGTTCTTGAAGAAAAAGTCACAAAAGAAGCTGTCAATCAAGTGGTTGAGGTCGGAACTCCTGTCACTCACGTAGGAGACGAAAAAGGAGTTGCTCCTGTTGCAGATGCCAAACCACGTGTTGTCATCGAGGACGAAGAAATTCCATTTACAACAATCACTCGTGAAACAAACCAACTGCCTAAAGGACAATCTCGTATCGTGACTGAAGGTGTGAACGGTCGTCGTACACATTTCTATTCTGTGACTACTGCTGCTGACGGAAGCGAAGTGAAAACATTGGTTACTAGTGTTGTCGCTCAAGAACCAGTTGCTCAAATCATCGAAATCGGAACTCCTGTAACACATGTAGGAGACGAAAAAGGACTAGCTCCTGTAGCGGATGCCAAACCACGTGTTGTCATCGAGGACGAAGAAATTCCGTTTACAACTATCACTCGTGAAACTGATGCCTTACCTAAGGGAGAAACTCGTGTCGTAACTGAAGGTGTCAAGGGTCGTCGTAGTCATTTCTACTCTGTGTCTGCTGCTGACGGAAGCGAAGTGAAAACATTGGTTACTAGTGTTGTCGCTCAAGAACCAGTTACTCAAATCATCGAAATCGGAACTCCTGTAACACATGTGGGAGATGAAAAAGGACTAGCTCCTGTAGCGGAAGAAAAACCAAAATTAGAAATTCCAAATGTGCCAGCTCCTGTTGCAGAAGAAAAACCAAAATTAGAGATTCCAAGTAAACTAGCTCCAGCAACTGTTCCTGCCGAGGAAAACAAAGCTCTTCCTCAAGCCCCAGCTCCTGTGGCAAAAGAAAATAAACTTCCTGAAACAGGAAGCCAAGGTTCAGAATGGTTGATTGCTACAGGTTTGATGGCTGCACTCACAGCTTATGGACTTAGCAAGAAAAAAGATTAAGCATAAATAAAAAGCGAGATACAATCTCGCTTTTTTGTTTTATGATTAGTCACCCAAACCGATGCGTTCGAAGATCTCATCCACACGTTTGGTGTAGTAAGTTGGGTTGAAGATTTCATCGATTTCTTCTTGAGTCAGGCGTGAGGTTACTTCTGGATCTGCTTCGAGAAGTGGTTTGAAGTCAACTTGGTTATCCCATGATTGAGCTGTCTTAGGTTGTACCAAGTCGTAAGCTTGCTCACGGGTCATACCTTTTTCAATCAAGGTCAACATAGCACGTTGGCTAAAGATAAGACCGAAGGTTGAGTTCATGTTGCGAATCATGTTTTCTGGGAAGACCGTCAAGTTCTTAACGATATTTCCAAAACGGTTGAGCATGTAGTCAATCAAGATGATTGTGTCTGGTGTGATGATACGCTCAGCTGATGAGTGAGAGATATCACGTTCGTGCCAGAGAGCAACATTCTCATAGGCTGTCACCATGTGACCGCGGATAACACGCGCAAGTCCTGTCATATTTTCAGAACCGATTGGGTTGCGTTTGTGAGGCATTGCTGAAGACCCTTTTTGCCCTTTAGCAAAGAACTCTTCCACTTCACGTTGTTCCGATTTTTGAAGACCACGAATCTCCGTTGCCATGCGTTCAATAGAAGTCGCAATGCTCGCAAGAACTGCAAAGTACTCAGCGTGAAGGTCACGAGGAAGCACCTGTGTAGAGATTTCTTGAGCACGGATACCCAATTTGTCGCAGACGTATTTTTCAACGAATGGTGGGATGTTGGCAAAGTTACCAACCGCACCAGAGATTTTACCAGCTTCCACACCAGCAGCCGCATGCTCGAAACGCTCGATGTTGCGCTTCATTTCGCTGTACCAAGTCGCTAATTTAAGACCAAAAGTTGTCGGCTCAGCATGCACACCGTGGGTACGACCCATCATGATGGTGAACTTGTGCTCTTTCGCCTTGTCAGCGATGATGTTAGTGAAGTTTTCAAGGTCACGACGGATGATGTCGTTGGCCTGCTTGTAGAGGTAACCGTAGGCCGTATCCACCACGTCAGTAGAAGTCAAACCATAGTGAACCCACTTGCGCTCTTCACCAAGAGTCTCAGAAACCGCACGCGTGAAAGCCACTACGTCATGGCGAGTCTCTTGCTCGATCTCCAAAATACGGTCGATGTCAAAGTCCGCTTTTTCACGAATCAAAGCCACATCTTCCTTAGGGATTTCCCCCAACTCAGCCCATGCCTCGTCAGCCAAGATTTCCACCTCAAGCCAAGCACGGTATTTATTTTCTTCAGTCCAAATGTTCGCCATCTCAGGGCGAGAATAACGTTCGATCATGATTAAGATACCAAGGGCGACTAAAAAGCGACTGAATTTTAGGAAACCAACGACGGACGCTTACGTCCTAGGAGGTTTATCTAAATTCCGAGCTTTCCGCCCGGGTTCAGTTCTGCAAACTAGGTACCCGTTTCCTTTCTTTGTTTACAATCAGGAAGTCCGGAACCCGCATTCAGTTTAGAGTATACAGAGGCCCTTGTTCCTTTCTTTTTGTGTATTTTATTCTAAAAAAACTGAAATTCGTCAGTTTGATACTGTGCTCTTTTTTCCAAATACTCATTATACTTGATTTCAATATTTGAATCTTTAGATTTCTCAGCTATTAATCCCCATTTGTCGACTATAAATCTGTCATGTTCTCTATAAAGTTTACTAATATAGTCATCACTTATATCAATTATAGCATCTTCAACATATTGGAAAAAAACATTCTCGGTAAAGCTTTCAACAATTGGATGAGCTTTATAAGAACCTCTATAAGAAGCTTCAAGAATAGAAAAGAAAAAATCTAAAATATCGTTACTTTCCATACTATCAAAATCCTTAGGGATTAACTCACAAAATTCATCAATTGTTGGATTACTTATATTATATATTTGTGAAATAATTTTTTTCTTTCAAAAATATCTAAAAAGTTTTTTTCACTAAACTATTTTCTTTAAGGTCAAATAGTAATGAGATTATAAGATTGATAGATTCAATGTCCTCATTTTTGTATAAATCAACTATGGACTCTATTTTTTCAATAGCGTACTCTTTGGAGAAATGTTCATAAAGTATTCGTAAGAATCTTTTCATTTCCTTATCTAGCTTGTAGGTTTTACTAGAAAAAATGACTTTTTCCTCTATTAAATAGGCAAAAATTTCTTCTATTAAGTGTTTTGGTAATTCTTTGCGAACTTTTACAAACTCTTGAAAAATATCACATAACAACTGTTTAGTAGCTCTCTGTTCAAGTAAGGTTCTTAATATTTTTTGACTGTTACTACTATCAAATTTCTGAAAAACATTTGGATGAAGCCTATAAATTATCTCAAAAGATGAATATCGCATACCCCCCTCCGACAAAGCAGGTTCTATGGAACGATTCAATTCATCAATATCTTCTATATTATTAATTAAAGTAGATATAAAATACTCATAATTTGTAGTTCCTTCAGCTCTTAACTTATCCAACATTTTTTTTAATAAAATAACATATTTTTTATCATCAACAAATGTTAAAGCATCTGAAGTAATAGATATAATAGATGAAGTATCAATCGAAGGATAATAAAACTGTCCACCGATTTTGTTTATTAGAGAATTTATATAGACGTAACCTCCCAACATTTTCTTTGAAGAAACTAAATCAATCATTACTGAAAATACATATCTTGCTTTTTCTGCCGTGCATTTCTCCTCAGAGGGATGCGCGAAACTATTTCTTAAATCAAAACAATATTCCAACTCTTTAATTTCATATCTGGATAAAATTCCAAAACCATCTTCATTACAGAAATTTATCAAATCTCTTTCAAATGGTTTAGAATTATTCCGTTGAATTCTAATTCTATCAAATTGGCTTCTTTGACTCTCATTAAATTCGGTAGATAACATATCAATTTTTTTAAACAAATCGTCCATGCCAGCAATAACAGATAGAATAACACTTGCCTTATATGCTTTTGTGTTATAGCAATCTAACGACTCTTTAAAATAATCTCGAATTTGTTTATCATATACAGAGTTTAATAGTTCTTCTTGATCTCTAATCATTACCAATCAATCCCTTTCCCAAACTCCTCTACCTCATCCGGTACATCACTAAACAAAGTCACATGCCCCATCTTGCGGTTGCGCTTCGCTTCTATTTTACCATACATGTGGAGGTGGGCGCTTGGATTTTCTGTGACATATTTTTCAGCAGCCTCGACATGCTGGCCGAGGACATTTAGCATGACGGCTGGGGCATGCAGGTGGATAGCTGGCAATGGCGCTCCCAGAACACCGAGAATATGAGTATCAAACTGCGAGAAGTCACAGGCTTCGATTGAGTAGTGACCTGAATTGTGCGGACGTGGCGCAATTTCGTTGACAATGATGTCATCAGCGGTTGCAAACATTTCCACGCAAAGAGTTCCAGACAGGTTCAGTTGTTCTGCGATTCGCACCGCCATAGCCTTGGCTTTTTCAGCTAAACTTTCTGAAATGCGAGCAGGCACAATGGTTTTTGAAAGAATGTTGTTGCGGTGGATATTTTCCTGAACCGGGAAAACTGTCACATCCTTGCCATTACCAGACACGATGACAGAAATTTCCAGGTCAAAGTTGACAAATTCTTCCAAAACGCTGTCGGCTGAATTGGCTAATGTATAGGCTTCTTCTAAATCTGCTTCTGAACTAATGACCTTTTGACCGTGACCATCGTAACCACCAGTCGCCGTCTTGAGGACATAGTTTTTCGAGAGGTCGATATCTGCCAAATCTTGGCTTGAGGTCACAACCTTGTATGGAGCAACGGTAACTTGAGCCTTGTTGGAAAGAAAGTCCTTTTCAAAAATACGGTTTTGGGAGATTCGAAGCAGGTCGGTCCCTTGAGGGAGTTGTCCATCCTTGATGACAGCGTCCAAACCATCGGCATCGACATTTTCAAATTCATAGGTCAGGACATCACAGCGGTCTGCCAACTGACGAAGAGCTTCCACATCGTTATAAGGAGCTACGATGATTTCCGCCACACGAGAGGCTGGACAATCAGCAGCTGGGTCCAATGCGATGACCTTGTGGCCCATATAGATAGCAGAAATGGCCATCATCTGACCCAGCTGACCACCACCGATAATTCCGATTGTTTTAGATGAGTTCATTCGTCGACTCCTCTGCGATTCTTCCTTGTTCTTCTGCGAAATCTGCCAATGCTGTCGCAATAGCCTGATCCTCTACTGAAAGGAGACGGAGGGCAAAGAGGCCGCATTGGTCGCACCTGCTTCACCGATAGCCATAGTTGCGACTGGTACTCCACCCGGCATCTGAACGATAGAATAGAGCGAATCTACACCGCTAAGAGCACGTGATCTGACTGGTACACCAATGACAGGAAGGGTTGTTTTGGCAGCTACCATACCTGGCAAGTGAGCAGCGCCACCCGCACCTGCAATAATGACCTTGATACCGCGACTCCGTGCTTCCTCGGCATGTTTGAACATGAGGTCAGGTGTGCGGTGGGCAGAGACAACTTTCTTTTCGTAGGCTACACCGAAGCGGTCTAGGACTTCTGCTGTTTTTTGCATAGTTGCCCAGTCGGATTTGGAGCCCATGATGATGGAAATTACTGGTTTCATTTCTTCTCCTTTTTAATAATCGTCTAATGTAGTGCGGCGATTATCTTATACTAGCTTGCTAACGCTCGCAGATCAAACGACCATTATCGTGTTTGGCGACTGCGTCGCCTTTTCTTATATCTTTATCTAATTGCCTTGCTTCCGATATCGGTTCGGTAAAAGAGGCCTTCTGTTTTTTGTTTGTCAAGTTCCTTGTAGATGGTGTCTTGGGCTTCTTTGACAGTATCAGCTGTGGTAACCAGCATGTAAACACGGCCTCCGTTTGAAAGAAGGTCTTTCCCATTTTCAGCAAATTTAGCTCCGGCATAGTAAGTGATGATGTCGCCTTCTGTCTTGGTAGGAAGCTTGACATCTTTCTCATAAGCGAGTGGGTAGCCATTTGAAGCTACAACCACACCCAGTGTCACACCCTTGTCCGTCCAAGTAATAGCTGGCTCCTTGCCTTCCAAAATGTCAGTAATGTTTTGCGCGAAGTCAGATGTCAAACGAGGTAAGATAATTTGCGTTTCAGGATCTCCGAAACGAGCGTTAAACTCGATGACTTTGGGTCCATCAGTTGTCAAGATAAGACCAGCGTAAAGGACACCAAGATATGGACGACCTTCTTTGATCATGCCTTCGAGGACTGGCTTGACAATGGTGTCAACCGCTGTGTCAACCACGCTCTGTGACAAGTGAGGAACTGGCGCATAGGCACCCATCCCACCAGTGTTAGGCCCCTTGTCGCCATCATAAGCACGTTTGTGGTCCTGAGCCGTTGGCATGATGTAGAACTTGTCACCATTGACAAAGGCAAAGAGAGAGAACTCCTCCCCGTCAAGGAATTCCTCGATAACCACACGCGCACCTGAGTCACCGAATTTATTGTCCAATAGCATCTCGTGAGCGGCTTCGACCGCTTGCTCAACCGTTTCAGCAACGACGACACCTTTCCCAAGGGCCAAACCGTCTGCCTTGACTACGATTGGAGCACCTTTTTCTTCGATATAGGCCTTAGCTTCCTCGAAATCTGAAAATGTGCCATAGGCTGCTGTCGGAACGTCGTATTTGACCATGATTTCCTTAGCGAAATCCTTAGACCACTCAAGCTCAGCCGCAGCCTTGGTCGGACCAAAAGCTTTGAGTCTTGCCGCATTGAAATCATCCACGATACCAGCCGCAAGGGCATCATCTGGCCCGATAAAGGACCAAGCTATATCGTTGGCTTTGCAAACTCAATCAATTTAGAATGTTCGGAAATAGAGATATCCACCAATTCCAGACCATCCAGAGTCATCCCGTCATTCCCAGGAGCTACAAAGACTTTTTCAACGTCTTTTGACTCAAGCAACTTCTTAGCAATGGCATGTTCACGACCACCCGAACCGACAACAAGCAGTTTCATCTCTCAACCTCTTTTACGAATTATTTACTATTATTATATCATAAACGTTCGTTTTAATCTTGTTTCGTTAAGCGTTTTTAGGCAAAAAAAGGAAAGAAACTGTTTTCTTCCCTTTTGTTTTTTAATGTCTAAAATGTCTCACGCCTGTGAAGACCATAGTTAAGCCGTATTTATCAGCAGCTTCGATAGACTCTTGGTCACGGACTGAGCCTCCAGGCTGGATGATGGCCTTGATCCCTGCTTTGGCGATTTCTTCCACGTTATCCGCAAATGGGAAGAAGGCATCTGAAGCAAGAACAGCACCATCTAAACGGGCTTTGGCTTGGTCAATGGCGATACGAACAGAAGCCACACGATTGGTTTGACCAGGGCCAACACCAAGTGTCATGTGGTCATTAGTCACGATGATACCGTTTGATTTGACGTACTTGATAGCCTTCCAAGCAAACTCAAGAGCAGTCGCTTCTGTCTCCGTTGGCTGGCGTTTGGTTACCACTTGCCAGTCAGCTGGGCTTTCTTTGATTACGTCTTGGTTTTGCACGAGAAGTCCACCGACAACACCTGTGTATTCTGTTTCCACTTCACTGGCATCTTGGGCGTCAAATGGCAAGGCAAGGATACGCAAGTTTTTCTTTTTGTTGGTCAAAATGGCTAGCGCTTCATCCGTATAGCTTGGTGCAATGATGATTTCAAGGAAAACACCGTGCATCTTCTCAGCTGTCGCAGCATCTACCTCACGGTTAAGAACGACGATTCCACCAAAGATAGACACTGGGTCAGACTCATAAGCGTAGTCCCAAGCAGTCTCGATGTCATCAGCTTGACCGATACCGCACGGGTTCATGTGTTTGAGAGCCACAACGGTTGGACGTTCTTTGAAATCGCGAATAATACGAATGGCAGCGTCAGCATCACGGATATTGTTGAAGGATAATTCCTTACCGTTAAGCTGTTTGGCTGATGCAATGGAGTAATCCGTTGGCAAAGCTTTTTGGTAAAAGTCCGCATCTTGTTGAGGATTTTCCCCATAACGCATGGGTTGTTTGAGGTCATAAGTCAAAGTGAGTTTTTCAGGTTTTTCTTCACCCACTTGAGCCGTGAAGTATTCCGCAATCAAGGCATCATAAGCAGTTGTGTGACGGAATACTTTTGCTGCCAAACGTTGGCGAGTTTCGTAACTTGTTTCGCCGTTGGCTGCTAATTCCTCCAAAACTACAGCATAGTCAGCAGGGTCTACAACAACTGTTACACTAGCGTGATTCTTCGCTGCCGAACGAAGCATAGATGGTCCACCAATATCGATGTTTCAACGGCGTCAGCGTAAGTCACGTCTGATTTAAGAATGGTTTCCTTGAATGGGTAAAGGTTGACCACCACAAGGTCAATGAGCTCAATCTTGTTGTCTTTAGCCGCTTCCAAGTGGCTATCTAAGTCACGACGAGCCAAGAGTCCACCGTGGATATTTGGATGGAGAGTCTTGACGCGACCATCCATCATTTCCGGGAAACCAGTCACATCGTCGATGGCAATGGTATCAACACCGGCATTATCAAGGGCAACTTTGGTACCACCTGTTGAGATGATATCCCAACCAAGTTTTTTAAGTTCTTGGGCAAATTCAACAATGCCCGCTTTGTCTGAGACTGAAATAAGTGCTCGTTTAGTCATTTTACTTATCTTCCTTTTCTAATATCATATACTTCACTTCGTATAAAATATCTGTTAAATACACTTCTTTTGAAGCCTTTCCAAATACAGGATACTTAATAATATTTCTAATAAAATTATCAGCAACTGTAATCAAAAAAACGATAAGAAATACAAATAAAATTAATCCTAGAAATACGTTAAATGATATGCTATTTTCTCCTGTATCAAAAAATTGTTTTACAGCTAAAGTGATAAAAGCCGTTACCAAAATCATACCAACTGTACTTACAGACTTTACTAAACTTTCATATCTCTTAATCTGATTGTCACGTTTCTCTGTCAAATCAACAATTAATAATTTTACAGCATAACTAGCTTCCCTCCCATATATATGAATTAAGTTACGTTTTACTTCTTGACATATCTCTTCAAATTTATCAGGTTTACCGTCTGAAATTTTATCAATTTTTCGACTGAGATAAATAAAGTACACCAAAGAAAACACAGTAAAAATAAGAGAAGCTATCTTAACACACAAATCACCAAAATCCCACCAAATGAGTCCATAACTTACTAACATTAGAGTAATAAATACAATTAAGTTAATTAGAAATTTATTTCTAATTTTTATTACTTTAGGGTAAAAATGTTTTTCATACTCATTAAAAAAATCTTCAAATTCTTTCACTTTATCTAGTAAAGTCTTAACAGCTTTATTATTCAAAATTTACCTTCTCCCCACCCCTAAACTATCCAACACTTCTGGATACAACTTGTACTCTGCCTCATGAATGCGAGCTTCAAAACTGGCAATGGTATCATCAGCTAGTCGTGGCACACGGACTTGTTTAATGACCTTGCCGGTATCAACACCCGAATCCACCCAATGAATAGTCACGCCAGACTGGTCCACACCTGCATTCCAAGCATCCTCAATACCATGAGCGCCTGGAAATTCAGGGAGAAAAGCTGGGTGAATATTGATGATACGGTCTTCATAAGCTGCTAGTAAAGTTGGGCCAACGATTTTCATATAGCCTGCGAGACAAACCAAGTCAATCTGGTGCTCATCTAAGAGTTCGACGATGGCTCCTTCATAGTCTGCCTTATTCTCAAACTCTTTAAGTTCAAAGGCATAAGATAAAACCCCTAGCTTTTCGGCACGTTCTAAAACGTAGGCATCCCGGTGATCTGAAAAGACAAATTCTACTGGAAATTGTTCCGCAATCACCTGAAAGTTTGAGCCGTTGCCAGAGGCAAAAACAGCAATCTTTTTAGCCATTATTTAATCACCACACTTGCATCTGTCTTCTTGACAATCCGACCGATTTCATAAACAGGTTCGTCAAGAAGTTCTTTGACACGTTCCACATTTTCTGGTTTAACCGCAAGCATGAGACCAATACCCATGTTGAAGATTTCAAACATTTCTTCGTGCTTGATTTGGCCATATTTTTCAAGAGCTTTGAAAATTGGAAGAACTGGAACTTTGCTTTCGTCAATTTCAGCAGCCAAATCATCCGCGAACATACGAGGTACATTCTCGATGAAACCACCACCTGTGATGTGGGCAATTCCATTCACCAATTCCTCTTTAATGAGTGGCAAGACAGCCTTGACATAGATACGAGTTGGCTCCAAAAGAACGTCTTTGAGTTTCTTGCCTTCCAATTCTGGGAGGACTTCTTCACCTGTATAGTCCGCAAAGACGCGACGGACGAGCGAGTAACCATTTGAGTGAATACCACTGGAAGCAAGTCCAAGAAGGACGTCTCCCTCTGCTACTTTTGAACCGTCGATGATTTGAGATTTTTCAGCCACACCGACTGCGAAACCAGCCAAGTCATAGTCATCTTCGCCATACATACCAGGCATTTCAGCAGTTTCCCCACCGATGAGGGCTGCACCTGCTTGTACACAACCTTCAGCCACACCAGCAACCACTTGTTCTAGCTTAGCTGGTTCATTTTTTCCAGTTGCGACGTAGTCAAGGAAGTAGAGGGGCTCTGCACCTGCAGCGATGATATCGTTGACACACATAGCCACACAGTCTTGTCCGATAGTATCGTGTTTGTCGTACTTGATAGCAAGCATGAGCTTGGTTCCAACACCGTCAGTTCCTGAAATCAAAACTGGCTCTTTAACACCTGTTTTTGAAAGGTCGAACATACCACCGAAACCACCAAGAGCTCCCATAACACCCGCACGCTCCGTACGTGCTACGTGTTTTTTGATCCGCTCAACAACTTCATAACCCGCTTCAACATCCACACCCGATTGAGCGTATGCATTCTTATTTGTCATTTTTTAATCCTTTTCTTTAATCGAGAGTCTTTAGCCGTCTATTTGTAAAAACTGATCTTGTCATCCAAACTTCTACGATAGTCTTCTTCATAGTCGTAGAGAGGCGTTGGGTAGTCACCGTCAAAGTAAGCAACACAGAGACCACCGTTCGGCGCATCTGTTTCGATGCCGATAGAATCAATCAAGCCATCAATCGAAAGATAGGTCAAGCTATCCGCACCAATGATTTGGCGAGTCTCTTCGACCGTATGATTGGCCGCAATCAGCTCCTGACGTGTCTGGATATCAATACCGTAAAAACATGGATAGGCAAGAGCAGGACTCCCGATGGCAACGTGTACTTCTGATGCCCCCGCTTCTTTCAAAAGTTGGACAATGCGACGAGATGTCGTGCCTCGTACAATCGAGTCATCAATCATGACAACGCGTTTGCCTTTAACGACACCAGAAACGGCAGACAGTTTCATCCGAACTCCTTGCTCGCGTAACTCTTGAGTCGGCTGGATAAAGGTCCGTTGCGTATATTGGTTTTTGATGAGTCCCATTTCATTTGGCAGGCCTGATTCTTCCGCAAATCCCATCGCTGCGCTGAGTGAGGAGTTTGGCACCCCGACTACGATATCAGCTTCATACTTGAACTCACGTGCCAGTTGAGCTCCCATTCGCTTACGTGCCGTATGAACATTGACACCGTGGATGTTGGAGTCAGGACGTGCGAAGTAGATATACTCCATGGAACAGATAGCCAACTGAGTATCGTTTGTATAGCTGTCATACTGGATACCACTATCATCAATAATGACAATCTCGCCTGGTTTTACGTCGCGAATCCACTCAGCACCGATTACTTCAAAGGCACAGGTTTCAGATGAAACCACTACAGCTCCATTAGCCATTTTCCCGATTGACAGAGGTCGGAAGCCATTTGGGTCAAGCGCTGCAATTAACTTATCTTCAAACATCAAGAGATAAGCAAAACCACCTTTGACAAGACTGAGTGCTTCCTTGATTTTACCCATCAAATTTGGATTGTGGCTACGGCGAATAAGGTGAGCCAAGATTTCAGAGTCAGAGGTTGAGCTGAAAATCGCTCCTCTTTGTTCCAATTCTTGCTTGAGCGATTCTGCATTGGTCAGATTCCCATTATGAGCCAAACCAAACTGCATATCATGAAAGCGGAAAAGGAAAGGTTGGATATTGTCTACAGAAGCTTCTCCCGCAGTCGCATAACGCACGTGCCCAATCGCTCCAGTTCCTGTCAATTTATCCAAATTCGCAGGATTTTTGAAGACTTCTGATAAAAGCCCCATATCACGATGACGCTTCAATTTCCCTTGGTCATTGGAGAGGATTCCTGCCCCCTCCTGACCACGGTGCTGAAGACTATGGAGTCCAAAATAGGTCAATTTGGCAGCGTCTGGGTGACCCCAGATACCAAAAACACCACATTCTTCATTAAGAGATTTTACTTCGTATGTCATTTTATATACCTAATTTTTATTTGTGTATCATTCCTTAACGATACTAGAGCGGAATGATACGGCAGAAGCTCGTTTCACTCGCAACAATAAATCATTTGCAATTGTCGTAAGTTAGATCTAATTGATTTTACATTTACTGATGGTTATCTATTAGAAAATCTGCAAAGCCTATTTTCCAGTAAAGTATTTAACCGCTGATGCAAAGAGATATTGGTCTTTATTTCCTGGAATATTTTGGAAGAGACCGTCTTCGAAACGTTCTGAGTGTCCCATCTTCCCAATGATTTGACCGTTCTTGCTTGTGATACCTTCAATCGCATGGACAGAACCATTTGGATTGTACTTAGAGTCCATGCTTGGTTTGCCTTCGAAGTCAACATATTGGGTAAAGATTTGACCATTGTCACGAAGTTCTACAAATTCCTCAGCTGTCACGACAAATTTACCTTCACCATGTGATACTGGGATGGCATGGATGTCACCAACTTTCACGCCAGCAAGCCATGGTGAGTTGGTGTTAGCAATCCGTGTTTCAACCATCTTAGCCACGTGTTGGTTGGCATCATTGTAGAAGAGAGTTGGACTCGTGCTGCTTGCATCTTCAAAGTTCCCATATGGAAGAAGACCTGATTTGACAAGAGCTTGGAATCCGTTACAGATACCGATAATCAAACCACCACCTTCGATAAAGCTATCGATGGCTGCACGTACTTTTTCATTGAGCAAGATGTTCACGATAAATTTAGCTGATCCATCAGGTTCGTCGGCGGCTGAGAAGCCACCTGCAAAGAAGATAATGTTAGCTTTTTCAATATTGTCAACCATGGTGTCAACAGACTTGACAATCGCTTCTTCATTCAGTGTGACAAATGGTACTAAGTTGACTTTCGCACCTTCTTTTTCAAAGGCCTTAGCTGAATCGTATTCAGAGTTAGTACCTGGGAACACTGGGATGTAAACCACTGGTGTCTCAACTGTTTCTTTAGCTTTGATGACAGCATCTGATGCCACAGCAGGTACTTCTTCCAACTCAGTTGCTTGTTCAAATTCTGTTGGATAAACTTCTTCAAACTTACCTTGGAAGGCACTGTCAAGTTTGTGTCCATCAAGCCTTACATCGTTGACAGTAAGTGTAAAGTCAGCTGCTGTTTGTCCAATCTTGGCAACACCTGAAATCTCTTCCGGAGATGTGAAGACGAATCCACCCAATTGAGCTGTCAAGGCAGTCTCAAGATTTTCAAGGGTTACAGTGGCACCAATATGGTTACCAAATGTTGCAAGGGCAAGGGCTTCAAGGACACCACCATATTTGACAGCTGATGCTGCTGTTACTTTGTGATCAGCTTGGATGGCTTCAAATTGAGCAAAGTTAGACTTGATCAGATCAAAGTCAATTTCTTGTGCCAAGCTTGACCTGGGATGTAATAGATATTTTCACCAGCAGCTTTAAATTCTGGAGAAAGGACCTTACGGCTATCTGCAGTTGTGACACCAAAGGCAACTAAGGTTGGTGGTACTGTCAATTCTTCAAAGGTGCCAGACATAGAGTCTTTACCACCGATAGATGGCAACCCAAGTTGAATCTGAGCTTCAATGGATCCAAGAAGAGCTGCTACTGGTTGACCAAAACGCTCTGCTTGTTTGTCCATACGCTCGAAGTATTCTTGATAAGAGAAACGAGCCTTAGACCAGTTTGCACCAGCAGCAACCAAACGAGCGGTTGCTTCGATGACCGCATAAACCGCACCATGATATGGAGACCATTCTGCTACATAAGGGTTGAACCCTTGCGCCATAACAGAAGCAGTTGTTGTCACACCATGTTGAACTGGCAATTTCTGTACGGAAGCTTCCGTTGGTGTGATTTGGTAGCGACCACCGAGTGGGTGATTAACAGTTGAACGACCAACTGAGCTATCAAAGATAGTTTGCAACCCTTTTTGACTGGCATGATTCAGGTCAGCCAAGACTTCAAGAGTATCAGCTTCAAGGGTTTCGGCAGATGTTTGACGTTCTTCTGGAAGATTAACATCCTTGTCAACCACCTTAGCATCCACAACTACACGTACACCGTTTGTATCAAGGAAACGACGTTCCAAATCAACGATGGTTTCACCATTCCAGTGCATAACAAGATTTGGTTTTTCAGTCACTGTCGCAACGACAACCGCGTCAATATTTTCTTTATTACATTCAGCAACGAAGGCATCTACATCATCTGGACGAACCACTACAGCCATACGTTCCTGAGATTCAGAAATGGCAATTTCTGTACCGTTCAAACCTTGGTATTTCAATGGCACTTTGTCTAGATCAATTTCAAGACCATCTGCCAATTCACCGATAGCTACACAGACACCGCCAGCACCAAAGTCATTTGATTTCTTGATCAGACGTGTCACTTCCCCATTACGGAAAAGACGTTGAATCTTACGTTCTTCGATGGCATTCCCTTTTTGGACCTCAGCACCAGCCGTTTCAACAGATTCAACCGTTTGAACTTTAGAAGAACCTGTCGCACCACCGACACCGTCACGTCCAGTCTTACCACCGAGCAAGATAATCACGTCACCTGCTTCAGGTTTTTCACGAACAACATTTCCCTTGGGAGCTGCACCGACAACGGCGCCTAGCTCCATACGCTTAGCAACGAAACCTGGGTGGAAGTATTCACGAACATAAGTCGTCGCAAGACCAATTTGGTTACCATATGAAGAATAACCGTGAGCCGCTGTTTTAGAAATCACTTGTTGTGGCAATTTACCAGCGCGAGTTTCAGCAATTGGGAGCTGTAATATCGCCAGCACCTGAGATACGCATAGCTTGGTAAACGTATGAACGCCCTGACAATGGGTCACGAATGGCACCACCGATACAAGTAGCCGCTCCACCAAATGGTTCGATTTCCGTTGGGTGGTTGTGGGTTTCGTTCTTAAACATGAGAAGCCATGGTTCTTTGACACCATTGACATCCACTTCAATTTCAACAGAGCAGGCATTGATTTCATCAGACACTTCCATGTCTTCCAAACGACCATTGGCACGCTCATAACGACCGAAAATAGTCGCCATATCCATCAAGGTTTGAGGTTTTTCTGTACGTCCCAACTCATCACGCATGGCAATATACTTGTCATAAGTCGCTTGCAATTGTTTCTGGAATTTAGAAGCTGAGAAGTCGATATTCTTCAACTCCGTCTCAAAAGTTGTATGACGGCAGTGGTCAGACCAGTAAGTATCCAAAACCTTAAGCTCAGTCTCAGTTGGCACACGTCCAATTGACTTGAAGTAATCTTGAATGAAGAGAAGGTCATCCACTTCCATGGCCAATCCTTGTTCTGCCTTATACTGTGCAAAATCTTCTGCCGTATAAGTTTCAAAGAAATCCAAGCTTGGAATGGTCTTGTCAGACTCAGAGAAATCCTGTTTCGCAATGCCAAGAGTGATATCTTTGAAACGAGAGTCCACTGGGTTCAAGAGATAGTTTTTAACAGCTTCCAATTCATTCGCATCAATATCCTTATTGACCAAGTAGAGTTGTGCTGTATTCACCGTTACATCACTTGAGCTACCAAGCAAAAGCAAAGCTTCCTGTGAAGAGGCCGCACGTTGGTCAAATTGACCAGGCAAGCTTTCAATGGCAAAGAAAGCAACCTTCTCAAGATCAGCCTTAACCTCAGCTTCATCCAAAACAGTATCTGTCACTTGCTCAGAAAAGATATATTTTTCCGCACGCGCAAACAAATCCTCTGCCAAACCAAAAACATCATAAACCTGAACAATCCGAAGATCATTCAAGTTTTTCAACTGAAGATTATGCTGTAATTCTTTTACTAAAGAGTCAGATTTGACACGAAAATCAGCTTTTTTCTCAACGAAAATACGTTTATCCATTTTAGTTCCTTTATCTATTTCTACTTAAAGATTGTTGTGACGACCAAGTATAACTTTACTTCAATCCCTGCAATTTCTCTAACACAACCTTATAAACATCCGTTAGACTGCCCAAATCTCTACGGAAAACATCCTTATCCATGTGGTGCCCTTCAGCATCCCAAAGGCGGCAGTTATCTGGTGAAAATTCATCTGCCAAGATAATCTTGCCATCCTTATCAAAACCGAATTCCAATTTGAAGTCAATCAAACGAAGACCAATTTGCGCAAACCAATCTTTCAGCAATCCATTGATACGACGCGTTTCTTCCTTGATATAAGCGATTTGTTCATCATTGGCAATATCCAAGAACTTCACATGCTCATCATTGATAAATGGATCATCCAACTCATCGTTTTTGTAGTAAAATTCAACGATTGGAGTTTTCAAGTCCAAACCTTCTTCCACGCCAAAACGTTTAGAAAAAGAACCCGCAGTCACGTTACGAAGCACAACCTCCAAAGGGATGATTGAAACCTTCTTATTGAGTTGTTCTGTGTCAGAAATACGTTCGATAAAGTGAGTAGCCACACCCGCAGCATTCAATTTTTCAAAAATAAGAGACGAAATCTGATTATTGAGCACACCTTTGCCTTCGATGGTCTCTTTACGAGCACCATTCAGCATGGTAGCCTGGTCCTTATAAACGGACCTAATCACATGTTCGTCTTCTGTAGTATAGATATCTTTAGCTTTTCCCGTATAAATAAGTTTACTGGACATTTTATCATTCGCCTTTCGTATTACTTGGCCTCATTCTAACACAAAAACAAGCAGAAATCAAATGTTTTACGAACGTAAACGTATTCCCTCCTGAGTTTTATAAAAACTGTAAATCTTTTTAGGATTACAGTTTTTAAATATTATTTGAGAAAAAGTGATCATTATTCCCAATTCAAGAAATCATCCAAATAATAGCGTAAATAACTTTTCTTGCCTGTAATTATCTGTAAACGGCCTTCTAAACCGTACCTAAGCTTTTCAGCTTGTTCTTGAGTTATTTTTGTTTCCGCTTCTATTTTAAAGAAATTTCCTTGGTCAGTTCTCGTTGCAATTGTATCAATACTAGTGATAGTAGAAACAAGTCTCACTTGACCATTAGCACCATTAGTCGTGGTAAAGCGTACAGAATCTCCAATCTTGATTCTCACAATATCTTTTGAACTAAGATAGGCCGTCAATTTTATTTTCCCTTCTCTATCTAATAGTGGATATAATTTAGCCAGTAATGTTCCTTCTGTGACTACCGAAGATTGATTCCTTTCAGGATTGAGATAAAGAACTCCGTCTTCCTGGGCTCTTATTGTTCCTTTTTCGAGTAAGCTAGTTTGATTTTTTTTGCCTATTTCTCTTTCTAAATCATCTTGCTCTAAAGCAATCTGCTCTTGTACAGTCGAAGAATTCTGAGAAAAGAGACCTATATTGGGCTGTGTAGTACTGTTCTTAAGGTTACTTGTTTTACTTTGATGATTTCTAAAACTCTCCAACTGATTAACATTGGCTTCATCCTGGATCACATCTCCAACCTCCTGATACTGAACAAGTAAATCTCCTCGTTGCACTTGTTTGTTCTCTTCCAGATAATTAACTACCATCCGCCTATTACTAGTTGATTGGATATTAGCAATGATACGACTAGGTTCAACTGTAGCTTTCGAAGATAAACTAATTTCCTTTTCTGCAAACATTGCAAATCCAAACGTAAACACCACCAAAAGTGACATAGGAAAAATCACTCGGCTGGAAAAATTATGATAACGTCGATTATAAAATTCCGCACTTTCTAAAAATTCAAGGTGCATTCTTTCTCCTTTCTAACAGTTAACTAAATGAGTATAAAAACTATTTTGAGCAAGTAAGTCAGCATGATTCCCCTCCTCTACAATCTTACCCCAATCCAAAACGACAACTTTCTCCACTCGTTCAGCAATAGTCAAGCGATGAGCAATGAAAATCAAGGTCTTATCTAGATTCATGAGATTGTCTACTATCCGTTTCTCTGTTAAGATATCTAGGCTGCTCGTCGCCTCGTCCAGAATCAAGATAGGGGCATCTGTCAAGAGAGCACGCGCTAAAGCAATCCTCTGGCGTTGGCCACCAGAAATTCCTGTCCCATCAGAAGTCAATTCTGTCTGGTAATTCAAGGGCATACGCTCAATATCTTCACGAATTTCTGCTAGCTCAACTGCACGCAGTATATCCTCCCGAGTCGTACCCTCCTTAGCTCCGAGAAGGAGATTTTCTAAAATTGTTCCATTGAATACATAGGGTTGTTGAGGTAAATAGTTGATATGTTGGCGCAGAGACTTTTTATCAATCTGATTTAAATTCATATCCCCCAGTCTGATTTCTCCCTGATTTGGGCTGTAAAAATTAACCATCATCTTAGCTAGGGTCGACTTTCCTGATCCTGAAATCCCTACAAGAGCTATTTTAGAGCCCTGTTTGATTGTCAAATTGATATCTGATAAGATATCTTGACCATATTCATACTTGTAGTGAATTCCCTTGAAAGTCATATCTCCTTGAACCATACTCAAATCCTCTACCATTTTCTGTTCTTCAAACTCGGATTTGACCAGATACACCTCGTTGAGACGACTATTAGCAACTTGAGCTGTTTGAAGCTTACTCTGAAGGTTGATGATGTTTTCTAGAGAATTAGTAAAATAATAAAGAAGTGTATTATACGTAATCAACTGGCCCAAACTCATTTCCCCAGTCATAACAAAATTAGCCCCTATCCATAATACGCAGACATTTAGCGACAGTTGAGCAAGTTTTTTAAGAGCTTTTTGCTGACTTTCTGCTTTACTATAAGTAAAGGATCTTTTCAGATAATCCACAAATTCCCTATCAATCTTTTGGTAGCGTGTTTTTTCGCTAGCCAAGGATTTAATCGTTTCAATACCATTGATATCCTCTATAACGGATGATGATAGGGTTGCATTTGCTTCCATAGTATCCCGGTTCATCTTTTCAAAAGGTTTCATAAAAGCAAAAATGATTGCAGCATAAATAGGGAGACCCAATAAACTTATGAAAAAAAGACTACTATTTTGCAAAAACAAGATTATAGAAATAATCAATACCGTAGATATATCCAAAAAAATTGAAATAATGGTTGAAGCTAAGGCATCTATGATACTATTGGCATCTGTAAATCGAGACACGATTTCTCCCGTCCGTCGAGTCGCAAAAAAAGACACAGGTAGATGAAAAACATGTTTGATATAAGATAAAATAACATCAATCGATAGACGTTGTCCAAGGACAATTAATAGGTAATCTTGAGCAAAAGATAAAATCTGTTGGAGGGCATACACGATAACAAGACATATAGAAATAATACTTAGGGTCGAAGATGTCTGATTTGGTACATAGGTATCAATAATAGATTGTAGATAGTACGAACCAACGATATTAATCAAGGTTACTAGAGCAGTCGCTAAAATGATATTGATGATTAAACCTTTCTGATTTATCAAAATAGGTAGAAAGAAGTCCAACCCTGATTCTTGTCCTTATGTGGCTGATAATTTGGTGAGGGAGCCACAAAGATAGTTGTTCCTGTCCATTCTTCTTCAAATCTTTCGCGCGATAGTTTTGTCAATCTAACCTCTGGATCTGGATCAGCTATATGGATATTCTGCTTATCCTTTCCTGTCACTACGTAATAATGAAATAATTCTTTATCCTTAAGCACGTGAACCACAAAAGGAAAGATTAAATTTGGAGAATCAAATAAAGTCATGTCTGCTTGAATAGCTTGTGGCTCAAAACCTAATGTTTCCGCAGCCTTCACCAGACCCAAAGCTGTCGTCCCATTTGTAGTCGTTTTGGCTAATTCACGAAGACGTGCTAATGAATAATAGCTTCCAAAATAGCCAAACACCATGGCTAACGAAGCCACTCCGCAGTCCTTCTGATCCATCTGTGAGCGGTAGTGTTTTTTCCTAAATTTCATATTCTTATCCTTTTTCTTAACAATCTAATTAAAAGTTCTGTAAGATTATTTTAGCCAAACAAAGTAAGAAATAGGTAACTCTTTCTAAAAAAACAAAATCTACACCCAAATAGCACTTTTAGAAGTTTAAGCAAACATATGGATTGATAAATCCGTTAAAATAAATATTCCACACAATCAAAAAAGCAACATGACCAGCATGTTGCTTTTTCTTATATTCTATTTTTAATGATTGCTAATACGTCTGCGACACTTTGGAGGTTGTCAATTTCTTCATCATCGATTTCGATTCCAAATTCATCCTCAATGGTTAGGACAAATTCCATCAAATCTACTGAATCAGCATTCAAATCATCCTTTAAACTCAAGTTTTCAGTAACTACAAAGTCTTCTCCTTGACGCTCTTGAATGATGGTTACGATACGGTCAAAAATTTGTTGTTCTGTCATATTGTTCTCCTTATTCCTCTGAAAATTCACGCGCAGTTTGAGCAACTACATCTGTCTCAAGCATGGTACGAATCTGGCGTATTGTGCTATAGACAGCCTTGGCATCACTTGAGCCGTGAGTCTTAACTACTGGTGCCTTAACACCAAACAGAACCGCGCCTCCAACATCTGAATAGTTGAGCTGTTTTTTCAAACCTCTGAGGTTATCCTTAAGAAGGAAAGCCCCTAGCTTGGCTCTAAGACCGCCACCTACAATAGCATTTTTGAGCAAGCCCATAATACCCATAGCAGTCCCTTCAATAGCTTTGAGCACAGCGTTTCCCGTGAAACCATCTGTTACGACTACATCAGCAACACCATCCATCAAATCACGCGCTTCCACGTTTCCGACGAAATTCAAACTCTCGTCAGCCACTAATAGGTCATAGGCTTCCTTGCGGAGTGGATCTCCCTTGCTGCTCTCTGTCCCGTTATTAAGCAAACCTACACGAGGTTTTTCAATGCCACGAACATTTCTAGCATAGAAGGATCCTAGGATAGCGTATTGATGCAGGTGATGAGCTGTATTTTCTGCATTGGCACCAAGGTCAAGCATGTCAAAGCCTTTTCCATCAATAGTTGGCAAGGTTGACATAAGACCTGGTCGATCGATATTTTTGATACGACCAACGATGAAAAATCCTGCTGCCAACAAGGCACCTGTATTTCCTGCAGAAAGAACCGCATCTGCCTCTCCATCTTTGACAGCCTTAGCCGCCAATACCATGCTGGCATTTTTCTTCTTGCGGATAGCTTTTGTAGGCTCATCATCTGAGTCAATTTTTTCATCTGTATGGATAATGCTGACGCGCTCTGTAGCTGTTAGATATTGCTTGATTTTGCTTTCATCTCCATAAAGTTGGACTTCAATATCTGAAAAGTCAGCAAGGGCTTGATTAACTCCCTCTACAATAGCTTGTGGTGCGTAATCGCCACCCATTGCATCAACTGCGATTTTTTTCATTTGTCTTCCTCTTTCAGTAGTTGTCCCCAGTCGGCTAGGGAATCAATAAATTTCTTTGATTTCAGATGAATGCCGACATATTCCTCGTAGATTTGGTCCATAAACTTGCGCAAGTCCTGCTTGATTTCGGCCTTAAGTGAGATAGTCTCCAAGGTCTCAAAATCAATGGCTTGAAATTGATTGAGCAGATAAGGAATATTGGGATTTAAATGACATCGTTTCTCATCTTCATGGTAATGATCGGGACAAAGACAACCCCCGTATTTGAAGGAGAAGTCAAAGGCTTGCCCCACACGATGACAAAAAGGTACACTCATTAAAAATTAAGACTGATTCCAAAAACGTGTCAATATTTGAATTTCAAAAAAATGTTGGTCAAAACTTGATAATCCAGACCCTCTTCCATCAGCTCTAAAGTCTTTTGCAAAAAAAGCAAATAAGGGAGCATCTTCTTGGTTATCCTGCAAACTCGCATCTGCCAAGGCTGCAACGTAAGTCGCATAAGCCATAACAAAGAGGTCACTATTGATTTTCGGAAAAGTCTTCACCTCATGATAATCTTCTATATAACTAAGTCCATCGTCATTGACTTTTTAGGAGAAAATGGGCTAAGACTAAAGGTTGAATGACAGGAGCTAGTTTGGATTGGCCGGCGTGTTTGACAAAAAAACATGCGCTTGCCTGCCTGTTCTGTAAAGATTTTTAACAAGCTTTATCATCCTCTCGAAAAATTTCGATTGTAAAGTACTAAACCCTGACTCGTAATCGATTGAATCATGCTTTTCTCATGTACTCCTCAAGTCGTTTCATAGCTTCTCTGATGGTTCCCATGCTAGCTGCATAAGATAGGCGAACATAGCCTTCTCCATACTGTCCAAAAGGCAGCACCAGGGATAAAGGCAACAGCCTTCTTCTGGGCAAAAATCCTTCAGAAAAAGCAAAAAGAATCTTGATTATAGCCTGCCGGAATCTTAGCAAAGATATAAAAAGCCCCATCTGGTTTGATAATCTCAAAACCAAGGTCAGTCATCTTGTCAATAATGTAGTCCCGACGCTGGATATATTCCTTCTTCATGGGTTCTGCATCATCTTTACCAGCTGTCAATGCTTCCACAGCAGCATGTTGCGCCATGGTGTTTGCAGCAGTTACCAAATACTGATGACTCTTGATGAGTTGAGCTGTGAAGTTTGCTGGCGCAAAGATAAAACCTAAACGCCAACCTGTCATGGCATGGGATTTAGAAAGACCGTTAATGATAATTGCCTGGTCTCTCAACATAGTTCCCAAAGATACATGATTTTCACCTGTATAGGTCAATTCTGAGTAGACTTCATCACAGACTACGAAAATCTCATACTTACGTAAAACAGCTGCCAAGGCTTCTAATTGCTCGCGACTATAAGTAATTCCTGTAGGGTTGGCTGGATAGTTGAGAATAACTGCCTTGAGCTTGTCCCCCTGCTCCAAAATTGCCTTTTCTAGCATTTCAGGAGTTAAGACAAAACCATTTTCAGTCGTATCAATCTCGACAATCTCTGCACCGACTAGATTAACTATTGGCTCATAGCCAGGATAGGCAGGAGCTGGCAAGAGAACCTTGTCTCCTTCCTCCAAAATAGCTGTCAGAGTAGCTGATAGAGCCTCTGTCGCACCAATTGTGACCAAGATTTCATTCTCTGGATTGTAGTCTAGCTGATATTTCTCTTTTACAAAATCACTCGCCGCCTGACGCAATGTCAACAAACCACTCATCCCTGTATAGTAGGATTGATCTTGGTCAATGGCTCGCTTTGCAGCTTCCTTGACATGATCTGGCGTTGTAAAATCTGGTTCTCCCAAGGTCAATCGCAGGACACCAGGAATCTCTGAAATAGCCTGGTCAAATTGACGAATCAAGGAAACTTGTATCTTTTCTAATTGTTTATTAAAGCGTTTGGTTAAGTCCATATATATCCTCCTTGATCAAAGAACATATATCTATTATACTACAAAAGCTCTCTGACCGCAAAATTCCGTTAATTTACAACCTTATTCCTACTTTCTATTTTACTTTTCTGACAGATAAGATTATAATAAGTAGTATTTATTTTCGGAGGTTTTTATGTCATTTCTATCAAAAAATTGGGCAGGACTGTTAGTCTGTCTGATCATTTCTATCATCTCTTGGGTTTTAGGAGGCTTTCTGCCTGTTGTGGGAGCACCTGTTTTCGCCATTTTTTTATCGGAATGATTCTCCATCCCTTTCTCACTTCCTATAAACAACTGGATGCCGGCTTGACTTATAGCTCCAAAAAAACTGCTCCAATACGCAGTCATCTTACTGGGCTTTGGACTCAATATCTCACAAGTTTTCGCAGTTGGAAAAATCTTCCTTCCTGTCATCCTCTCAACTATTTCAATTGCTTTGATTATAGCTTTCTTTTTTTCCAACGCTTTTTTTAACCTTGATACAAAGCTAGCTACCTTGGTTGGGGTAGGCTCTTCTATCTGTGGCGGTTCTGCCATTGCAGCGACTGCTCCTGTTATTCACGCCAAGGAAAAAGAAGTGGCCCAAGCCATTTCTGTTATCTTTTTCTTCAATGTCTTGGCAGCTCTTATCTTTCCAACTCTAGGTTCTTGGCTCCATCTTTCCAACGAAGGTTTTGCTCTCTTTGCGGGTACTGCGGTCAACGATACTTCCTCTGTAACAGCCACAGCTAGCGCCTGGGATAGTCTTTACCAAAGCAATACTCTCGAGTCTGCCACTATTGTCAAACTGACACGCACCCTGGCTATTATCCCTATTACTCTCTTTCTCTCATACTGGCAAAGTCGCCAACAAGGTGATAACCAAGGAGTAAAACTCAAAAAAATCTTCCCCGTTTTTATTCTCTACTTTATCCTAGCTTCTCTGCTAACTACTCTTCTCACATCATTCGGTGTCAGCAATAGCTTCTTTTCACCTCTCAAACAACTCTCCAAATTCCTCATCATCATGGCTATGAGTGCTATTGGTCTCAAAACCAACCTCATTGCTATGATCAAATCCAGTGGAAAATCCATTCTTCTTGGAGCCCTTTGCTGGATTGCTATCATCCTGACTAGTCTTGGTATGCAAACACTCATCGGCATTTTCTAATACTCTTCGAAAATCTCTTCAAACCACGTCAACGTCGTCTTGCCGTACTCAAGTACAGCCTGCGGCTAGTTTCCTAGTTTGCTCTTTGATTTTCATTGAGTACAACACAAAAGGTAGCCTAAAGGCTACCTTTTTATTGTTCAGGAATTAAACGTGTATGTTCTCTCTTAATACAACGGTTCATGACGATATCATCGCATCCCCCAGCACGCAAAATTTTTTCTGCTTCCAAACTTTCAAGTTCTAGTTGTGCCCAGAAGATCTTGGCATCCGCCTTAAGAAAGTCTCGTGCTACATCAGGTAAAAATTCACTGCGACGATATACATTGACGATATCTACAGGGAAAGGAATTTCAGCTAGACTGGCATAAACCTTTTCTCCCAAAATCTCGCCACCTGCAGCTCTAGGGTTAACTGGGATAATTTTATAGCCACGAGCCTGCATTTCTTTAGTCACTCGATTGCTAGTTGTTTCCTCACGATCGGATAAGCCTACTACAGCTAGAGTTTTACTGGTTGCTAGATACTGACGGACCACTCCATCACTTGGATTGATAAATTCTTGAGTCATAGAAACCCTCCTTTTCATCAGTATAGCACATTTTGAAAAGGCTTGCAGTTATTGGCTACAAAAAATTTCCTAGCAAGAGAAAAGTCTGCTAGGAAATTCGTTTATTCAAGTGAAAGTTTAGATTTTTTTCTCGATACTAAATAATGGAGAAAGAGGACGTTTTTCATGGATACGTACAATAGCATCACCTAGGAGATGAGCGATAGAAATTTGTTCAATCTTATCAATCAAACGTTCTTCTGGAAGATAGATAGTATCCAAAACAACCAATTTTTTAATGGCTGATTTCTGGATATTCTCCATTGCTGGACCAGAAAGAACTGGGTGCGTACAACTTGCGTAAACTTCAACAGCTCCTGCTTCTGCTAGAGCATCAGCCGCATGACAAATGGTTCCAGCTGTATCAATCATATCGTCAATCAAGATACAAGTCTTACCTTCTACCTTACCAATGATATTCATAACTTCACTAGTATTCATCTTGTCTACACTACGACGCTTGTCGATAATGGCAATTGGGAGTTTTCAAAAATTCTGCTAATTTACGAGCACGAGTCACCCCACCGTGGTCCGGGCTGACAACGACATAGTCGGAACCAACCATGCCACGACGCTCAAAGTAATCCGCAATCAATGGAGCACCCATCAAGTGATCCACCGGAATATCAAAGAACCCTTGAATCTGTGCAGCGTGCAAATCAATCGTCAACAAACGATCAACTCCAGCTACTTCAAGCATATTTGCAACGAGTTTTGCAGTGATTGGCTCACGCGCTCTTGCCTTTCTATCCTGACGTGCATAACCATAGTAAGGCATAACAACGTTGACAGATTCTGCACTGGCGCGCTTCAAAGCGTCAACCATAATCAAAATCTCAAGTAGATTATCATTTACTGGTGAGCTAGTTGATTGTAGAATAAAGACGTGTTTTCCACGGATCGATTCTTCGATATTAACTTGAATTTCTCCGTCTGAAAATTGACGAACAGTCGATTTTCCCAACTCTATCCCAATCTCTTGCGCCACACGCTCTGCCAATTCTCTATTTGAAGAAAGGGCAAACAGCTTTAAATCAGAAAAAGACATGATTTCCTCCGGTATTTATGTATCACTTGTGTTTTTCACAACATTTTTCCATCTACCATTGTAGCGCTTTTTTCTCGATTTTTCAATAAAAAATAAGACAAGAGTAGACTTTATACTCTTATCTTATACTATCTTATATTAGTGATATCAAAGGTAAAACTTGTCAACCTTTTCATCCTACTTCATGCTACTCCAGAAGCTTTTAATTAGAAAGTTAGTATATCTCCCTCATACTACCTGTATCCACATCATAAACAGCTCCTGAAATAATAACATCATCTGGAATTAAGGGGCATTCTCGCAGCAATTTCATATCCTCTCGAACACTCTCATCGATGTCTTGAAACGGTAAAAAGTCCTGTCCAGATACATCAACTCCCAATTCACATTTTAGGTGCTCTTGAAAATCCTCGTTATTGAAGGTTTGAGCCCCGCAGTCTGTATGATGAAGAACCACAATTTCTCTTGTCCCCATTTGTTGTTGGGAAATTACAAGTGAACGAATCATATCCTCAGTCACTCGACCACCCGCATTCCGTAAAATATGGGCATCTCCCAGAGCTAACCCCAGAGCTGGCGCAACGTGTAGACGCGAATCCATACAAGTTACGATTGCAACCTTGGTCTTGGGTTTAATGGATAAATGCAAATCTCCATGTAGTTCTACATAAGCTTGATTGGCTTTTAAAAAATTTTCAAAATAGGACATGACAACTCACTTTCTAGTCTGCCAGATAATTTGAACACCAAATTATTTATCTCCTATCTTACCATCTTTTCTTTGTCTTGTCAGCTGTTAACTTTCATATAAAAAAACTGGGACAGAGACATCCAGTAACTAGCTTGGGTTTCTGTCCTAGTTTTTTTAATATTATGAACCTTTTTGGATATACTTATTAAGAGAGCCTGCAAAGCTCTGAAGATTGAGACTTTGTACATAGACCTCACCAGTCCCTCGGAAGGTATTCACCACTCCTTCGCCTGTACCAATAGACTGCCAGAAGCCATTTCTAAGTGGATATCATAGTCCAGAGATTGACTCCAAGCCACCACATGGGCATTGTCAATGGTTATTTCTTGGTTTTGCAACTCAATTTTCTTAATAGATCCAAAAGCATTGGCCAAAAGAGTTCCCTGACCTTGGGTTGTCATCACAAAGAGACCGCCTTGCCCTCCGAACAGAGCTTTCCCAATAGACTGGCGCTCCATTGTATAGAAAGCTGTACCATCAAGAGCTAAAAAGGCTCCATCATTCAATCGATATTGCTTTTCGCCTAGCTCAAGAGCAATCACTTGACCAGGAGTGTCTGGTGCTAAAGCAAGGTTGCCGTTGTCAGACTCTGCAACAGCTTGAGTGATAAAGGTGCTTTCACCAGAAACCATTGAACGCCCTACAGCTTTGACAAAACGTCCCAAACCAGAACCGCTTGCATTGAGCTGGGTATTGAGACTTACATTAGGTGTGTGGTAGACCATGCTACCGCGCTGAATAAAGACCGTTTCCCCCTGATTGAGCGACAACTCTACCAAAGGAAACTGCATTTGACTGTCCATAGAAAATTTCATCAGAAATTCCTCCTTACTTTTAATAAATGTTTACAATAAAATAATTAGTAATCTAAACCTGAGTAAAACGATTAGGAGAATACTTTATTCAAGACTTCCTGAATAGTCGTCACCCCAATCACCTGAATTTCCTTAGGTGGCTTTATACCTGTTAGGGAATTTTTGGGTACATAGATTTTTGTAAATCCAAGCTTAGCAGCTTCATTGATCCGTTGTTCGATACGATTTACGCGCCGAATCTCTCCCGTCAAACCCAACTCTCCTACAAAACATTCCTGAGGATTGGTTGGCTTGTCCTTATAGCTAGAAGCAATAGCAACTGCAACAGCCAGGTCAATAGCCGGTTCATCTAATTTGACACCACCAGCTGATTTGAGATAGGCATCCTGATTTTGTAAGAGAAGCCCTGCACGTTTTTCCAAAACAGCCATAATCAGACTAGCGCGATTGAAATCAAGCCCTGTTGTCGTACGCTTAGCATTTCCAAACATGGTCGGCGTCACCAACGCCTGCACTTCCGCAAGAATTGGACGTGTTCCTTCCATTGTCACAACGATGGACGAACCAGTCGCTCCATCCAAGCGTTCTTCCAGAAACACTTCACTAGGATTAAGGACTTCAACCAAGCCACCTGATTGCATCTCAAAGATTCCAATCTCGTTGGTCGAGCCAAAACGATTTTTGACTGCTCTCAAGATACGGAAGGTATGGTGGCGTTCCCCTTCAAAGTAAAGCACCGTATCCACCATATGCTCCAACATACGAGGACCAGCCAAAGTTCCTTCCTTGGTCACATGCCCTACGATAAAGATCGCAATGTTATTGGTCTTGGCCAGCTGCATGAGTTCAGCTGTCACCTCGCGTACTTGGGAAACCGACCCTTGCACTCCAGAAATCTCAGGAGACATAATAGTCTGTATAGAGTCGATGATGAGAAAATCTGGCTGAATTCTCTCTACTTCTGCCCGCACGCTCTGCATATTGGTCTCAGCATAGAGATAAACTCACTATCAATATCCCCCAAGCGCTCTGCACGGAGTTTGATCTGTTGAGCAGACTCCTCCCCACTGACATAGAGAACTGTTCCTACTTGAGACAACTGGGTTGATACTTGTAAGAGAAGGGTTGATTTTCCAATACCTGGATCTCCACCAATTAGGACGAGACTCCCTGGTACCACACCCCCACCGAGTACACGGTTGAATTCCTCCATCTCAGTCTTGGTTCGATTGACATTAATAGAAGTTACTTCAGCCAATTTCATAGGCTTGGTTTTCTCACCTGTCAAAGACACACGCGCATTCTTGACCTCTGCAACCTCAACTTCCTCCACAAAAGTAGACCAAGCTCCACAGTTTGGACAGCGTCCTAAATACTTTGGTGAATTATATTCACAATTTTGACACACAAATGTCGCTTTTTTCTTAGCTATAATTCTAATCCTCTCATTATAAAATCTCTTATTCTTTTCACGTCAGCAACTATCTTGTTTCAGAACAGTAAGGCCGCCATCATCCGCATGGACATAATACCGACCATCAGGACTAAATCCAAAAATATAGGGTAAATAACCTTTATAAATTTGACTTTTAGCTTCCTCATCTTTCCCCCAATAAATAGTTAAAATGGGATACTCTTCAGATTGGTTTTTATCCATTGTCACTCTGATGTCTTTGCCATTATCCAGAGGGAGATTTCCACCGTATTGACCAGCGATAGGGATAGGTGAATCATAGCCCTCACACATGGCTACTAACTCTACCTCATCGTAATCTCCATCTATCGGTGTTACTTGCCTATTTTCGCTATCAATGATTGACATGTAGTCTGAAGAAATGCAAAGAATTTTATGATAGGCATCAGGGAGAAATGCTAGGTAAAGAAATCCTCCAATACCAATCTCAAAAATCTTCTTATACTCTCGACAATTCTCGGTGGTAAAAGTCTGAAAATCCTTATAACTCATTCCATTGTGCTTCTTTCTATATCTCTATCTCACACTCAATCACTTGGCAAAAATCAATCTTCTCATTTGCCACAAACTGCCGTATCAGCATTCGATGGGCTATAACTACCACAGTTTGATGTTCCCGATACTTAACCATGCATTCTAGAAAACGAGTCTTCATCTCTACAGCTGTCTCATATTGAACAGGAGAATTTGGGAGCAACTCCCCATTATGTTCTAAAAATAGTCTTCTAGCTTCTTCAAATCTATCTATGCCACTTTCATAGACCTGCCATTCATGCAATAATGGCTCCACTCTCAAAGGAAGCCCAGTAGCACAAGATACATAAGAAGCCGTTTCTAATGCTCGCGTCACTGCAGAAGACACCAGTATATCAGCGGAGCCAAACAAAGGATTTTTGCAAAGTTCCTGAGCTTGTTGTCTTCCTTTCACCGATAAAGGGGCCAAGTCTATCCCAAATCCCGTATAAGAACGCTCCTCTAACTCACGGTAATCTGGCTCCCCGTGACGTACAAAGATAATCTTCATCTTAGTGCCCAGTTGATCCAAACCCACCAGTTCGCACGCCGTCTGCCTCATCTCCATCTGCGATTAAAAATGGTGCAAAGACAGCCTGAACTACGCGTTCACCAACTTCAAGAACCACTTCTTGGTCTGTGATATTCTTCATCTGTGCAAAGATATGTCCCTCATTCCCTGGATTGCCATAATAGTCTCCGTCAATGACACCCACAGAGTTAATCAAGACCAAACCTTTTTTACGAGGATTTGATGAACGGTCATAAAGATAGAGCACTTCAGTCGGCTGCATATAAGCCTTAACACCCGTTGGGACGAGAACAATCTCTCCTGGAGCGATAACCGTACGCACCGCAACCTTTAAGTCGTAGCCAGCTGCATGCGCTGTCTCACGTTTAGGTAACAAAGTTTCATCTGTAAAGCTAGAAACTAATTCAAAACCACGAATTTTCATATTATTCCTCTTTTTAATCTTTTATTCTAGGCTATTTTATCTTATTTATTCGAAAAAAGCACGAAAAAAAGAGCACACAATT
>BNJT01000689.1_pt1 | contig 137196 bp, 132 predicted proteins | sample 8540491 | NCBI WGS metagenome assembly BNJT01 (sample SAMD00202455, study PRJDB9452) | human saliva metagenome | host: Homo sapiens | reverse complement strand
AGTAATCATTCAGAGGATGGTCAAAAAAACTTAATTTTATAGTGGATTGAACTTAGAGTAGCACGTCATGGATTCTAAAACATTTTTTTAAAAATTAATTTGACTTTTCCTAACCTCTTTTGTTCATATCTTATTTCAATTAACTATAGTCAATTGAAACAAGAACAAGACAAAAAGAGCCTCGAAAAAAAGTACTACAACTTGGCAATACCTTTTTGAGATGCTTTTTTTGATATGGGCCCATGTTTTTCTCAATAGGATTGTACTCAGGTGAGTAGGGAGGAAGTGGTAAAAGTTTATGCCCAAATTCTTCACATAGAGCTCTAGCTTACCCATTCTATGGAATCTTGCATTATCCATAATAATAACTGATGGTGTGTTTAATGTTGGTAAGAGAAACTTCTGAAACCAAGCTTCAAAAAAGTCGCTCGTCATCGTCTCTTCGTAAGTCATTGGAGCGATTAATTCACCATTTGTTAGCCCTGCAACCAAAGAAATCCTCTGATATCTTCTTCCAGATACTTTACCTCTTATTAACTGACCTTTTAATGAGCGACCATATTCTCGATAAAAATAAGTATCGAATCCTGTTTCATCAATATAAACAGGTGCTAAGTGCTTTAAACTATTAAAATTTTTAAGAAATAAAGCTACTTTTTCTGGGTCTTGTTCATAGTAGGTGTGATTCTTTTTTTTCGAGTGTACCCCATAGCTTTGAGAGCATAGTGGATAGTAGTTGGATGACAGCCAAATTCAGAAGCTATTTCAGTCAAATAAGCGTCCGGATTGTCAGTAAGATAGTTTTTAAGTCTATTTCTATCAACTTTTCTTGGTTTTGTTCCTTTTACTTGATGGTTTAGCTCTCCTGTTTTTTCTTTTAGCTTTAACCAGCCATAAATGGTATTACGTGAGATTTGGAAAATGTGTGATGCTTCTGTTATACTACCTGTTCGCTCACAATAGGAGAGAACTTTTTTACGAAAATCTATTGAATATGCCATAAGAAGATTATACCACATTATGTACTGTTTTTGGTTCAATTTACTATACCAATAATCTCATTAAACTCATCAAACGAAATGCTTTTTGGTTTTAGGAACTTTGACAACTTTAAGAAACGAATTTTCATCGCTCTGAATATAAAAAAATGGAGAGGACAACGATTGTCCTCTCCAGATGTTAACTTTTATTCAACCCACTACAGTTAACAAAGAGCCTTTTTAAAGTCAAAAAGAGCTTTTAAGCTCTTCAACTACGGAGAATAAAGGGATTCGAACCCTTGCGCCAGTTACCCGACCTAACGATTTAGCAAACCGTCCTCTTCAGCCTCTTGAGTAATTCTCCTATTAATGGGCACGAGTGGACTCGAACCACCGACCTCACGCTTATCAGGCGTGCGCTCTAACCACCTGAGCTACGCGCCCAAGTTAAATAACTTGGTAAATGAACAAAATGTTCAAAGCGGGTGACGAGAATCGAACTCGCGACAACAGCTGGAAGGCTGTAGTTTTACCACTAAACTACACCCGCATAAAAAAAAATATGGCGCGAGACGGAATCGAACCGCCGACACATGGAGCTTCAATCCATTGCTCTACCAACTGAGCTACCGAGCCTTATTGCGGGAGCAGGATTTGAACCTACGACCTTCGGGTTATGAGCCCGACGAGCTACCGAGCTGCTCCATCCCGCGTTAATAATAAAGGAGGATGTGGGATTCGAACCCACGCACGCTTTTACACGCCTGACGGTTTTCAAGACCGTTCCCTTCAGCCGGACTTGGGTAATCCTCCATAGTATTTAATGGACCTTGTAGGACTTGAACCTACGACCACTCGGTTATGAGCCGAGAGCTCTAACCAGCTGAGCTAAAGGTCCAACAAGATCATTATAGCGGCGAAGGGGATCGAACCCCCGACCTCCCGGGTATGAACCGGACGCTCTAGCCAGCTGAGCTACACCGCCATCAATCGGGAAGACAGGATTCGAACCTGCGACACCTTGGTCCCAAACCAAGTACTCTACCAAGCTGAGCTACTTCCCGAGTTAAATAGAAAAAATGCACCCTAGAGGTCGAGACCTCTAACCGCCTGATTCGTAGTCAGGTACTCTATCCAGTTGAGCTAAGGGTGCTCATTTATATGCCGAGGACCGGGAATCGAACCGGTACGATCGTTACCAATCGCAGGATTTTTAAGTCCTGTGCGTCTGCCAGTTCCGCCACCCCGGCCTCTCTAAGCGAACGACGGGTTCGAACCCGCGACCCCCACCTTGGCAAGGTGGTGTTCTACCACTGAACTACGTTCGCATCGACCTCTTGGTTATATTAAAAAAATGCCGGCTACATGACTTGAACACGCGACCCTCTGATTACAAATCAGATGCTCTACCAACTGAGCTAAGCCGGCTTATTTCTATTATGCGGGTTAAGGGACTTGAACCCCCACGCCGTTAAGCGCCAGATCCTAAATCTGGTGCGTCTGCCAATCCGCCAAACCCGCAATGATGACCCGTACTGGGCTCGAGACCAGTGACCCATTGATTAAAAGTCAATTGCTCTACCAACTGAGCTAACGGGTCTAAAAATAACTTTCGTTATCTTAAACGGTCCCGACGGGAATCGAACCCGCGATCTTCGCCGTGACGGGGCGACGTGATAACCGCTACACTACGGGACCTATGGGGGTTAACGGGATCGAACCGCTGACCCTCTGCTTGTAAGGCAGATGCTCTCCCAGCTGAGCTAAACTCCCTCTAGCTAAGCGACTTCCATATCTCACAGGGGGCAACCCCCAACTACTTCCGGCGTTCTGGGGCTTAACTTCTGTGTTCGGCATGGGTACAGGTGTATCTCCTAGGCTATCGTCACTTAACTCTGAGTCATACATACTCAAAATTGAATATCTATCAAATTTCAAGAAAAACCTTCACGCTTTCGTATTCTCAGTTACTTTGGATAAGTCCTCGAGCTATTAGTATTAGTCCGCTACATGTGTCGCCACACTTCCACTTCTAACCTATCTACCTGATCATCTCTCAGGGCTCTTACTGATATAAAATCATGGGAAATCTCATCTTGAGGTGGGTTTCACACTTAGATGCTTTCAGCGTTTATCCCTTCCCTACATAGCTACCCAGCGATGCCTTTGGCAAGACAACTGGTACACCAGCGGTAAGTCCACTCTGGTCCTCTCGTACTAGGGAGCAGATCCTCTCAAATTTCCTACGCCCGCGACGGATAGGGACCGAACTGTCTCGACGTTCTGAACCCAGCTCGCGTGCCGCTTTAATGGGCGAACAGCCCAACCCTTGGGACCGACTACAGCCCCAGGATGCGACGAGCCGACATCGAGGTGCCAAACCTCCCCGTCGATGTGAACTCTTGGGGGAGATAAGCCTGTTATCCCCAGGGTAGCTTTTATCCGTTGAGCGATGGCCCTTCCATACGGAACCACCGGATCACTAAGCCCGACTTTCGTCCCTGCTCGAGTTGTAGCTCTCGCAGTCAAGCTCCCTTATACCTTTACACTCTGCGAATGATTTCCAACCATTCTGAGGGAACCTTTGGGCGCCTCCGTTACCTTTTTAGGGAGGCGACCGCCCCAGTCAAACTGCCCGTCAGACACTGTCTCCGATAGGGATCACCTATCTGGGTTAGAGTGGCCATAACACAAGGGTAGTATCCCAACAACGTCTCCTTCGAAACTGGCGTCCCGATCTCTTAGACTCCTACCTATCCTGTACATGTGGTACAGACACTCAATATCAAACTGCAGTAAAAGCTCCATGGGGTCTTTCCGTCCTGTCATGGGTAACCTGCATCTTCACAGGTACTAAAATTTCACCGAGTCTCTCGTTGAGACAGTGCCCAAATCATTACGCCTTTCGTGCGGGTCGGAACTTACCCGACAAGGAATTTCGCTACCTTAGGACCGTTATAGTTACGGCCGCCGTTTACTGGGGCTTCAATTCATACCTTCGCATTACGCTAAGCACTCCTCTTAACCTTCCAGCACCGGGCAGGCGTCACCCCCTATACATCATCTTACGATTTAGCAGAGAGCTGTGTTTTTTTGATAAACAGTTGCTTGGGCCTATTCACTGCGGCTGACCTAAAGTCAGCACCCCTTCTCCCAAGTTACGGGGTCATTTTGCCGAGTTCCTTAACGAGAGTTCTCTCGCTCACCTGAGGGCTACTCGCCTCGACTACCTGTGTCGGTTTGCGGTACGGGTAGAGTATGTTTAAACGCTAGAAGCTTTTTCTTGGCAGTGTGACGTCACTAACTTCGCTACTAAACTTCGCTCCCCATCACAGCTCAATGTTATAGAACTAAGCATTTAACTCAATTCACACCTCACTGCTTAGACAGACACTTCCAATCGTCTGCTTTAGTTAGCCTACTGCGTCCCTCCATCACTACATACTCTAGTACAGGAATATCAACCTGTTGTCCATCGGATACACCTTTCGGTCTCTCCTTAGGGTCCCGACTAACCCAGGGGCGGACGAGCCTTCCCCTGGAAACCTTAGTCTTACGGTGGACAGGATTCTCACCTGTCTTTCGCTACTCATACCGGCATTCTCACTTCTATGCGTTCCAGCACTCCTCACGGTACACCTTCTTCACACATAGAACGCTCTCCTACCATACCTATAAAGGTATCCACAGCTTCAGTAAATTGTTTTTAGCCCCGGTACATTTTTCGGCGCAGGGGTCACTCGACTAGTGAGCTATTACGCACTCTTTGAATGAATAGCTGCTTCTAAGCTAACATCCTAGTTGTCTGTGCAACCCCATCCTTTTCCACTTAACAATTATTTTGGGACCTTAGCTGGTGGTCTGGGCTGTTTCCCTTTCGACTACGGATCTTAGCACTCGCAGTCTGACTGCCGACCATAATTCATTGGCATTCAGGGTTTATCTGAGATTGGTAATCCGGGATGGACCCCTCACCCAAACAGTGCTCTACCTCCAAGAATCTCTAATGTCGACGCTAGCCCTAAAAGCTATTTCGGAAGAACCAGCTATCTCCAAGTTCGTTTGGAATTTCTCCGCTACCCACAAGTCATCCAAGCACTTTTCAACGTGCCCTGGTTCGAGTCCTCCAGTGCGTCTTACCGCACCTTCAACCTGCTCATGGGTAGGTCACATGGTTTCAGGGTCTACGACATAATACTAAAGCGCCCTATTCAGACTCGGTTTCCCTACGGCTCCGTCTCTTCAACAACCTCGCATCATATCGTAACTCGCCGGTTCATTCTACAAAAGGCACGCTCTCACCCATTAACGGGCTCGAACTTGTTGTAGGCACACGGTTTCAGGTTCTATTTCACTCCCCTCCCGGGGTGCTTTTTCACCTTTCCCTCACGGTACTGGTTCACTATCGGTCACTAGGGAGTATTTAGGGGTTGGGAGATGGTCCTCCCAGATTCCGACAGGATTTCACGTGTCCCGCCGTACTCAGGATACTGCTAGGTACAAAGACTATTTTAAATACGAGGCTATCACTCTCTTTGGCTGATCTTTCCCAAATCATTCTTCTATAATCTTTGAGTCCACATTGCAGTCCTACAACCCCGAAGAGTAAACTCTTCGGTTTGCCCTCCTGCCGTTTCGCTCGCCGCTACTAAGGCAATCGCTTTTTGCTTTCTCTTCCTGCAGCTACTTAGATGTTTCAGTTCACTGCGTCTTCCTCCTCATATCCTTAACAGATGTGGGTAACAGGTAGTACCTGTTGGGTTCCCCCATTCGGAAATCCCTGGATCATCGCTTACTTACAGCTACCCAAGGCATATCGTCGTTTGTCACGTCCTTCTTCGGCTCCTAGTGCCAAGGCATCCACCGTGCGCCCTTATTAACTAACCTTATTTTTTTGACCTTTCAGTCATAAACTCTTATTAATACTACAGCGTTTTTCGGTTTATTTTTCTTGTTACTATTTGATATAGATATTCAATTTTTCAATGTGCATTACTTGGTGATCTCTCACCAATGGAGCCTAGCAGGGATCGAACCGCTGACCTCCTGCGTGCAAAGCAGGCGCTCTCCCAGCTGAGCTAAGGCCCCACAAGACCTCTCAAGACTAAACAAGACCAATGTGCATTCCTTATCCTTAGAAAGGAGGTGATCCAGCCGCACCTTCCGATACGGCTACCTTGTTACGACTTCACCCCAATCATCTATCCCACCTTAGGCGGCTGGCTCCTAACGGTTACCTCACCGACTTCGGGTGTTACAAACTCTCGTGGTGTGACGGGCGGTGTGTACAAGGCCCGGGAACGTATTCACCGCGGCGTGCTGATCCGCGATTACTAGCGATTCCGACTTCATGTAGGCGAGTTGCAGCCTACAATCCGAACTGAGACTGGCTTTAAGAGATTAGCTTGCCGTCACCGACTTGCGACTCGTTGTACCAGCCATTGTAGCACGTGTGTAGCCCAGGTCATAAGGGGCATGATGATTTGACGTCATCCCCACCTTCCTCCGGTTTATTACCGGCAGTCTCGCTAGAGTGCCCAACTGAATGATGGCAACTAACAATAGGGGTTGCGCTCGTTGCGGGACTTAACCCAACATCTCACGACACGAGCTGACGACAACCATGCACCACCTGTCACCTCTGTCCCGAAGGAAAACTCTATCTCTAGAGCGGTCAGAGGGATGTCAAGACCTGGTAAGGTTCTTCGCGTTGCTTCGAATTAAACCACATGCTCCACCGCTTGTGCGGGCCCCCGTCAATTCCTTTGAGTTTCAACCTTGCGGTCGTACTCCCCAGGCGGAGTGCTTAATGCGTTAGCTGCGGCACTAAACCCCGGAAAGGGTCTAACACCTAGCACTCATCGTTTACGGCGTGGACTACCAGGGTATCTAATCCTGTTTGCTCCCCACGCTTTCGAGCCTCAGCGTCAGTTACAAGCCAGAGAGCCGCTTTCGCCACCGGTGTTCCTCCATATATCTACGCATTTCACCGCTACACATGGAATTCCACTCTCCCCTCTTGCACTCAAGTTAAACAGTTTCCAAAGCGTACTATGGTTAAGCCACAGCCTTTAACTTCAGACTTATCTAACCGCCTGCGCTCGCTTTACGCCCAATAAATCCGGACAACGCTCGGGACCTACGTATTACCGCGGCTGCTGGCACGTAGTTAGCCGTCCCTTTCTGGTAAGATACCGTCACAGTGTGAACTTTCCACTCTCACACTCGTTCTTCTCTTACAACAGAGCTTTACGATCCGAAAAACCTTCTTCACTCACGCGGCGTTGCTCGGTCAGACTTCCGTCCATTGCCGAAGATTCCCTACTGCTGCCTCCCGTAGGAGTCTGGGCCGTGTCTCAGTCCCAGTGTGGCCGATCACCCTCTCAGGTCGGCTATGTATCGTCGCCTTGGTGAGCCGTTACCTCACCAACTAGCTAATACAACGCAGGTCCATCTGGTAGTGATGCAATTGCACCTTTTCAAAGCAGATATCATGCAACATCTACTGTTATGCGGTATTAGCTATCGTTTCCAATAGTTATCCCCCGCTACCAGGCAGGGTTACCTACGCGTTACTCACCCGTTCGCAACTCATCCGGAGAAGCAAGCTCCTCCTTCAGCGTTCTACTTGCATGTATTAGGGCACGCCGCCAGCGTTCGTCCTGAGCCAGGATCAAACTCTCATTAAAAGTTTGAGTTCTCACTCATTTCTGTCACTGACAGATTTATTGTTTTTCATTGTTCAGTACTACAACCTCAGTTGTAGTGCCCTGCACGATAGTTCGTCTTGTTCAGTTTTTCAAAGGTCTTTGTCACTCACTTCTCTCAAGTGACAACTATATTAGTATATCACAGTCGCTTTCGCTTGTCAACACTTTTTTGAAACTTTTTTTAATTTTTTTCATCTAGTGTTTCATCTGCAACATACCATAGTCCGTACGGGATTCGAACCCGTGTTACCGCCGTGAAAAGGCGGTGTCTTAACCCCTTGACCAACGGACCGGAGTTGTTATTTTTCAACTCTTACTATTATACCGACTTTTCTTACTTTGTCAACACCTTTTTTTAACTTTTTTTCAATTCTTCTGAATTACTTCCTGTAACTCTTTCAGCATGGCTTTGCGTCCCTTGAAACGCTCATCTGCCCAGAGGCGTTCATAGGCTTCTTGCTTATCTTGTGGTAATTTTCTTCTATAACTATCCAACAATTCATGAAGGGCGTAGTAATCATCCAGCCACAATCCTCCTTCTGGTAGGCGATGGCTAATCTCCCCTACTTCTTCATAGGCCATACGGTCCAGGCGACGTTTTTGACTCTCTTGTTTTCTGACGCTATCTAGGATTCGATTGCGGAATTTTGTTTTGAAGTAGACGTAGAGTTTCTTTTCCTCTTTCACTAATTCTGGATGGGCCTCGAGGAGTTCATAGAGACAAATCAGTCCTTCTTGATCCCAATCCTCTTTTTCCCACAGGTGGAGATAATAATCTTTTCGGCATCTATGGACAATACCTTTTACTTTCTCATAATACTTTTCAAGCATTTGCTTTCCCCCTTTCTCTGCTTGTAGTATAGCAGAGAAAGGGGGAAAGAGGGGCTTTGATTTCTGTCTTGTGTTTTTTCAAGTCCAAGGTGTATCAGGAAGTATGAATACTGACAAGTGAGAATAAAAAAAGACAACTGTCTCTTTTGCAATTGTCTTTGTTTGTGATTTTATATTGATAATTTTTTTGGTTAAAGTTCTGCAATCTGATTAAGATTTACTTCCGCTACTGTATCATTACCAAACATTGAGATAATCATCTTAACTTTATTGTTATCAATTTCTGTGATCTTACCTGTGTAATCTGCGAAAGCACCGTCAATGATGCGAACAGTTTGACCAACTTCGACATCAATATCAAATTCTTGGACAGTTTGACCCATAGAAACTAAAATATCGCGAATTTCTTGTTCCAAAAGTGGAGTTGGTTTTGATCTGTTTCCGTGTGAACCTACGAAATCCTGTTACGTTTGGTGTGTTACGTACAACAAACCATGCTTCATCGGTCATAACCATTTCTACAAGAACATAACCTGGAAAGCGATTTTCTTCGATTTCTTTTTTCTTTCCATTTTTTTCCACTTGCACTGTTTGTGTAGGAATTTCAACACGTAGAATATTTTCTAACATATTGTATGTTTGTGCACGTTGCAATAGATTTTCTTTTACTTTATTTTCGTAGCCAGAATAAGTTTGTAGCACAAACCATCCTTTATCAAAACTATCCATGTTTTTTCCTTTCCTAACTGAAGAATTTCAGCGACTAGATCTTTTTCTTAGCTTATTTTAAAAAATATTAATAAAACGAATCAATCCGCTAACAATCAATTGGTCAAAAATATAAATCATCACTACAAAGAAAGCAGTGTATTCCATGATAGATTTAAAATCTAACCAACTTTCCTTGCGAGTCGGCCAAGTTGTTTCTTTAAGAAGTTTAAAAATGTCCTTAATAAAACGCATCGTTTTCTCCTATCTCGTTTCTCGGTGTGTGGTGTACTTGCCACAGTGTTTACAAAATTTATTTACTTCTAAGCGTGTTGGTTTTGGATTTCCACTAATCTTAATCGAATAATTTCTAGAACCACAAACCGCACAGGCTAGACTTGCTTTTTTAAGTGCCATAACGCCTCCATCCTACCTATTATAACAATAAACCTCTGCTTTGACAAGTTAAATCGTTTGTTGATTTTTTAAGGTGATTTCTCAAAGTAACTTCCACTTGATTTACCAAGGGATTTATCCAAAAATACTTTTTAAACATAATTTTTTTCAAAAGAAAAAGCGTCATAACAAGTCAGCGACTCTAACTTCTGATCCAAAAAAATCAAACAAATCTAAAAAAGATCACCCTCGGCATCGGTAAACTAACTTCAAATTCTTTCTTCTGTTGATACTTATACTCTACTAGGAATTTCTTTTCCACTTCTTTCTCCATTCTCTACTTCAACTAACTTCCACTTGAGAGCAAACAAAAAGAGTCAGCAAGCCAACTCTTTCTATCTCTATTCATTTTTTTCCATTAAGAAATCATAGATTTCCTGGACTGTTCCAAGCGCCATTATTTCTTGCTCCTTGACAGTTTGTTTCAGTTTTTGATAAATCTGACTCTCAGCTATATCACGCTTTTCAGCCTCTTTATTCACCCTCATGACTCCATTTTCAATGGTCACAAAGCCAAGTTCTTCAAAAAAATCTGGATCATTTTAACTAACAGGATTTGCTCAATCTTGAGATAGGCCGCCAAATCCTTGAGTTTATAGCGAATGTCAAACTCCGGGAACTGATAGATGGTTTTATACAATTTTGCAAACTGCTCTCTCGTTCCATATCCCGTCAAATAGTAAGCCTTGGCTATATCATTTTTAAAGTAAAGAGCTAAAAATTCCTGCTCCTGACAGATTTTCTTAAGGAGGGATATATCCTCAGGAATATTCTTAACGACAATAGCTGAACAAGAGGTCACATCAGGTAACTCTTGCGTAAAGTCCAAAATGGCTACCCCTTCTGGTAACAAGGCATTCTTGCCACGAATGTTAAAAGAGCTGGACACCTTCTACACGGGCGTCAACCATCATCAACTGCAAGGTAGTTTGACCATTCCATTGATTGACAGAGAGAGTCACCGCCAGTTCCAATTGCTTGGTTTGCGAGAACTCAGTCGCCCATTTACCTTGACCAAAAGCGACCACCTCAAAACTAGCCTCACCTTTGGAAATTTTCAGCTTGAGGTGAGCATTACCAGCCCCCATAACGCGAGCATTTTCAACTTGAAAATCTCGAATATAGAAGACAGGTTTTTGGTTATCCATCCCAAAAAGGAGCTAGACGTTCAAAAACTTTTCACCGTCTCCAGACTCAAGGTCTCTAAATCCAGTTCTTCATCTAAAAAAATAGATTGTTTTTACCTTGGGCATCTGCACCTTTTTTTCTCGGATATAGGCGTCCAAAAGATCAGATAAGACTTCCAACTTATCCGCTTCAAGGGTCATACCTGCAGCGCCTGCGTGACCACCAAAGGCGATAAATAGTTCTCGATGCGGGTCCAAAGCTTCAAAAATATCAACCGCTTCAATGCTTCGAGCACTACCCTTTGCGCGTCCATCTTCGATATTCAGGACAATGACTGTCTGACCCAGTTCTTCAAGTAAGCGCCCAGCTACAATTCCAAGAACTCCCGGATTCCAGCCTTCCTTAGCCAAAACTTGAACACTTCTCTCAGGATTCACCATGCCTTTAGCTTCATCGTAAATGGACTGAACAATTTCCTTACGTTCTTCATTCTTTTGATGAATCAAAAGAGCGATTTCATGCACTTCCTCATCGTCAAATCCAGTCAACAAATCAATAGCTGGATTGGGATCATCCAGGCGCCCTAGGGCATTTAAACGAGGCGCTAACTGAAAACCAACCGTCTCTTCTGTCACATCACTACTCGAAATCCCAGCAATTTCAAACATTTCTTGCAGGCCCATTCGTTGAGTATTGCGCAAGACTTCAAGACCATATTGGACCATGATACGATTTTCATCCGTCAGACTGACCATATCGGCAATTGTACCGATAGCAACCAAGTCCAACAACTCAACCTGCACTTCTTCCAAAAGGGCACAAGCCAACTTAAAAGCGACACCACAACCTGCTAGATGCTTGAAAGGATAGTCCGCCCCTGGATGTTCTGGATGAATAATAGCATAGGCATCTGGTAAAATCCTCAGGCATAGAATGGTGGTCGGTCACAATGACGTCCACTCCCATCGACTGAGCCAAATCAATAGCTTCATGCCCCGCCACACCATTGTCCACCGTCACAATCAAAGACACGCCCTGTTGTTCAATGAAATATTTATAGACACTGGCATTTGGACCATAACCATCTGTAAAGCGATTGGGAAGGTAAACAAGACACTCAGCACCCTATCTGCTCTAAACTTTCCTTGACAATGGAAGCCGAAGTCATTCCATCCGCATCGTAGTCACCATAAATGAGAATCAACTCCCCTTGCTCAATAGCCTGACGAATCCGCTCCACTGCTTTTTCCATATCATGCAGAAGATAGGGATCATGCAAATCATCTAAAGAAGGTTCTAAAAAAATTTTTTTCAGACTGGTTTCATCCTGAATACCTCGTTCAAATAACAAACGAGCCACTTCAGGGCCCAAACCAGCTTTCTTAGCTATCTTTTGTAAAATCCGCATCCTCAACTTGCGGAGCAAATTGCCAATTATAAGTAGGAATTATCAAAAATCATCCACTCTTTCTTACGATTCTATCGTTTTATTATAACATGATTTTCAGTTTTTCTCTATCCGGTTTGCTTTTATCAAAGTTTTACTAATTTCTTTGTAATATCATTTGACAGGAAAACGCTTTTGTTGTAGAATCTATGTTACAAAATCTAACACAAAGGAGAATGATTATGACTTTAGTAGAATTTAAAGCTGTTGAAAAAGTATTACGGAGACTACCACGCACTCCAGAATATCAACCTTCGTTTTGAAAAAGGCCAAGTCGTTGTGTTACTTGGACCATCTGGTTCTGGAAAGTCAACCCTTATCCGTACTATCAATGGTCTAGAGGCGATTGATAGTGGAAGTCTCTTGGTAAATGGACACCAAGTAGCAGGTGCTAGCCAAAAAGATTTAGTCCCTCTCCGCAAGGAAGTAGGGATGGTTTTCCAACATTTTAATCTTTATCCACATAAGAATGTGTTAGAAAATGTAACTCTTGCACCGATTAAAGTACTAGGCAAAGATCCAAAAGAGGCTCAAAAAAACTGCGCAAAAATATTTAGAATTTGTAAATATGTGGGATAAGAAAGATTCCTATCCAGCTACCCTTTCAGGTGGACAAAAGCAACGAGTAGCTATCGCTAGAGGCCTAGCTATGAAACCTGAACTCCTACTCTTTGATGAACCAACCTCAGCTCTCGACCCCGAAACAATCGGTGATGTCCTTGCTGTTATGCAAAAAATTAGCCCATGACGGCATGAATATGATGATCGTCACACACGAAATGGGCTTCGCTCGCAAGGTAGCTGATCGCATCATCTTTTATGGCAGATGGACAAGTCCTGGTCGATACAACAGATGTGGATGCATTTTTTTGATCACCCAAGTGAACCGCGCGCCCAACAATTTCTCAGCAAGATTATTAACCACGAAAGTGACAAGGTCAAATAAGGAGAAGCCTATGAAAAAAAGAATTTCTTTCTTGCAACAGTAGTTACCAGCCTTTTAAGTTTTGGATTTGTGACATCAGTTCAAGCAGATACCAGTATCGCAGATATCCAAAAAGGGAGAAATCGTTGTTGGCGTCAAACAAGACGTCCCTAATTTCGGCTATAAAAAAATCCAAAAACAGGAGAATTCTCAGGTATTGAAACAGATTTAGCTAAACTAATTGCAGGTCAACTCAAGGTCAAGGTCCGCTATGTTCCAGTTACTGCCCAAACGCGAGGTCCTCTATTAGACAATGAACAAGTGGATATGGACATCGCCACCTTCACAATCACAGATGAGCGGAAAAAGCTCTACAACTTCACCAGCCCTTACTATACAGACGCCTGTGGATTTTTGGTAAATAAATCAGGTAAGATTAAAAATATTGAGGATTTGAACGGAAAAACCATTGGAGTCGCACAAGGATCCATCACCCAAAAACTGATTAGCGACTTGGGTAAGAAAAAAGGCCTTGCCTTTAAATTTGTCGAACTCGGATCTTATCCTGAATTAATCACCTCCCTCCACGCCCATCGGATTGATGCCTTCTCGGTAGACCGTTCTATCCTTTCCGGCTATACCAGCAAAAGAACAGAACTACTTGACGATAGCTTCAAACCTTCTGACTATGGTATTGTAACCAAAAAATCGAACACGCAACTGAATGACTATCTAGATCAATTGGTTGTCAAATGGAGTCAGGATGGGACCTTGCAGGACTTATACGATCGCTACAATCTCAAACCTTCCAAACACTCAGCAGAATAAGGAGGTAGCTACATGATAGATTCATCATCTTGGACAGCTTATTTTCAACATTTTGGTCAATTTTTTAACGGATTTCTCTTTACTATAGCTATCGCTCTAGGTTCTTTTGCCCTAGCCATGCTATTGGGCATCCTATTCGGTATCTTATCCACTAGCAAACATGGCAGTTTACGGATCTTGTCCCGTATCTTTGTCGAATTTTATCAAAACACCCCTCTCCTAGTTCAGTTCGTTATTGTATTTTACGGCTTGCCTCTGATTAGTAACTATACTATCATGATTCCCATCTACTGGACTGCCGTTCTTTGTGTCGGACTCTACCACGGCGCCTATATCGCTGAGGTCATTCGGTCAGGAATTCAATCTATCCCTAGAGGCCAACTCGAAGCAGCTCTTTCTCAGGGATTCACCTATGCAAATGCAATGCACTTGATTATCTTACCGCAGGCTTTTCGCATCATTCTCCCTCCCTTGACCAACCAAGTCGTCAACCTGATTAAGAATACTTCGACAGTAGCTATCATTTCTGGAGTTGACCTCATGTTTGTCACCAAATCTTGGTCCGCACTCAACGGAAACTATGTCCCTGCCTTTTTAGGCGCCGCCTTCTTCTACTTTGCCCTCTGCTTCCCTGTTGCTCAATTTGGACGAAAAATGGAGCAAGCTAACAAAAAAGCTTATTCACTTTAGGAGGTTTTTATGGAAAGTATTCTTGAAGTTCTCAGTCTAGACAACCTCATCTTTATTTTAAAAGGTTTTGGTCTAACCCTCTATATCTCTTTGATTGCTATCACGCTTTCAACACTAATTGGAACCATCCTTGCTGTCATGCGTAACGGAAAAAACACCCTATTACGAATCCTTGCTAGTGTCTACATTGAATTTGTACGAAATGTTCCTAATCTACTCTGGATTTTCACTATTTTTTTAGTCTTTAAAATGAAATCTACCTCAGCCGGAATCACTGCCTTTACTCTCTTTACATCAGCAGCCCTTGCTGAAATTATCCGAGGTGGTCTTAACGCAGTGGATCAAGGACAATACGAGGCTGGAATGGCACAAGGTTTCTCCTATCGCCAAATCCTCTATCACATCATCCTACCGCAAGCCATCCGCAAGATGCTCCCTGCCATCATCTCTCAATTTGTAACAGTGATTAAGGATACCAGTCTCCTATACTCTGTAATCGCCCTCCAAGAGCTTTTTGGTGCTAGTCAAATCCTCATGGGCCGATACTTTGAACCGGAACAGGTTTTCAGCTTATATATCCTCATCGCCCTAATCTACTTCAGTTTCAACCTAGCTATTTCAAGCCTTTCACGGACTCTAGCAAAACGTTGGCAACAAGCTGCAGAATAACAAACATGTAGTTCTAGTTCACATGTCAGAACGAAGACAAACGTCATTTTTTTGGTGTTTGTCTTTTTCTCTTTTCAAAAAAATAGTTTGTCTCATCATCTGATATTCTATTCAAAAAAATCTGAATTTGAGAAAAAAATAAAAAGGGATATTTCCTATCCATTTCACCAGTTGTTTAATATTTAAACACGCCAAAAGTAAAGCCCAACCTGATCCTCCATTTTGGACTTTCCTTTTCTCTAGTGTATCTCAAATTATGGTACTCCTTAGCCGTCCCAAAGAGCCGTTCAATTGTTTCTTTGCGCTTCTTATAGAGCTCTTTCATTTCTCTTTGGTGACGAATCTCCTCACAAAATTCAAGGGCATCTTTCCAGACATGTCTCATTACTACTTTTTGAAAATTCTTGCTTTGGGTACAAACGGATAATAAAGGACAGGCAACACATACTTTGGGATTACTCTTATACTCACGGTAGCCTTCTCGAGTGGTAGTGCGATAGCTTAACACTTGATTCTCTGGACAAACATAATGGTCATCACTTGCATTATAAACAAAATTACTAGGTCTTAAGTTCCCCTTTACTCCCTTTGGACGAGTATAAGGAAAGACAGGGATGATGTTACGTTCTAATAAATAATGGGCAATAGCTGGGGTCTTGTAGCCTGAATCCGCAATAATATAGCGTGGGGAGAAAGGCTCTAACTTTGAAAAAAGAGCAGGGAAAGCCTGACTATCATGAACATTTCCTGCTTCAACCGTATAAGCCAAGGCCCAACCATGCTTATCGCAAGCAACTTGAGCAGAATAGGCAAATACTTCCTTATGTTCGCCCTTATGGAACCAACCACACTCGGGATCTGTTGTTGAGATTTTCTTTTCCTTAGCCTCACTTTCTTTTGCGGGCTTTAAGGACTTTTTTTCGTGTTTTTTCCGATCTAAATCAATCTCAACTGCCAATTGTTCACTCATAAACTTAGCTTGTTGCTCTACCATTTCCTTACGATACTTGTGACTATTAGCTGCCGCTTTGATATGGGTACCATCCACAAATATTTCAGAAGGATCAATTAAACCTGCATACAAAGCTTGGTTGAAAACTTGGGAAAAAATCTCAGAAATGAGTTCTTTATCTTGAAAACGACGACTGTAATTCTTACCATAGGTAGTAAAATGAGGAACCTTATCATCTAAAGTTAGTCCGAGAAACCAACGATAGGCTATGTTTACTTCAATCTCTTTCATGGTTTGGCGCATAGAACGAATACCATAAAAAAACATTTGATTAAAAGGAATTTTGACTAACATGACGGGATCAAGACTAGGCCGACCATTATCTGGACTATAGGTATCTTCTACCAAGTCATAGATAAAGCCAAAATCAACCTTTGAATCTACTTGTCGAAGAAAGTGATCTTTTTGGGACCAATTCGTCTATTGTATAGAAACCATATTGCTTACGATTATAATCAGGTTTTTTTCTTTGTGAAACATAGGGATTACCTCACAACTTTTCTTACCTCTATTATACGACTTTACAAAAGAAAAGCCCTTAGAAACTTGAGTTCTAAGGACTTTGTCTTCAATCTGACATGTGAGCTAGTTCTAGTTCACATGTTTTTTTGAGAAAAATCTTTTGCTTAATTCTTTACTAGAAAAATAAGCGGGGAATGTTAAACTGCCAAACTTTATGCTAGACTAGAAATATGGAACATCATTTTAATCATCGAGCAGAATCATTTGATTCTTCAAAAAATCAATTTTTGGCCGATCTTGTTTATCAGCATATAGTAAAACAAGTGCCTGATTTGTCGAACAAATCAGTCTTAGACTTTGGAGGCGGAACTGGCCTTATCGCCCTTCCTCTTGCCAAACAAGCTAAATCAGTGACCTTGGTTGATATTGCAGACAAGATGCTTGCGCAAGCTCGTCTCAAGATTGAAAGCCAAAAAGCTTGCAAACCTATACTTGATTCAACAGGATTTATTACTTGAACCACTTGAAGAAGAGTTCGACCTTATTATCGTCAGTCGAGTTCTTCATCATATGCCTAATCTCGAGGACAGTCTGGCTATGTTCAAGGAACATGTGGCTCATGGCGGACAACTCTTTATCGCTGATTTTACTCTACCAGATGGAGAGACACACGGTTTTATCATTTCTGAACTTGAAGAAAGTCTCAGTCAACAAGGTTTCTCGGAAATAACAAGTCAAATACTCTACAGCTCAGACCATCTCTTTCTCCATAAACCTTCCCAATTATTTCTTACAAGCAGCAAGAATATTTAGCCCTTAGAGTATCAGATAAGCCCTAAAAACAAAGCAAATGCTAATCTTTACTCAGTTTTTGCATTTTCCCAATAGATAAGGTATAATAGTTGTATTGTCTTTTGGGGTCGTTACGGATTCGACAGGCATTATGAGGCATATTTTGCGACTCGTGTGGCGACGTAAACGCTCAGTTAAATATAACTGCAAAAAATAACACTTCTTACGCTCTAGCTGCCTAAAAACCAGCAGGCGTGACCCGATTCGGATTGCTCGTGTCTGATGACAGGTCTTATTATTAGCGAGATACGATCAAGCTTCGTCTAGCAGTTTGATAAGAGATTTATAGACTCGCAGTTCCTAGGCTTGAGTTATGTGTCGAGGGACTGTTAAAACAATACATAACCTATGGTTGTAGACAAATATGTTAGCAGGTGTTTGGACGTGGGTTCGACTCCCACCGGCTCCATTATATTAAAAAAACGTTGATGATCTCAACGTCAGAACGAAGACAAACGTCATTTTTTTGGCGTTTGTTTTTTTTCTCTTTTCAAAAATAGTTTGTCTCATCATCTGATATTCTATTCAAAAATCTGAATTTGAGAAAAATAAAAAGGGATATTCTCTATCCACTTCACTAATTTTTTTGATATTTAAACACGCCAAAAGTAAGCCCAACCTGATCCTCCATTTTTGGACTTTCCTTTCTCTCTAGTGTATCTCAAATTATGGTACTCCTTAGCCGTCCCAAAGAGCCGTTCAATTGTTTCTTTGCGCTTCTTATAGAGCTCTTTCATTTCTCTTTGGTGACGAATCTCCTCACAAAATTCAAGGGCATCTTTCCAGACATGTCTCATTACTACTTTTTTTGAAAATTCTTGCTTTGGGTACAAAACGGATAATAAAGGACAGGCAACACATACTTGGGGATTACTCTTATACTCACGGTAGCCTTCTCGAGTGGTAGTGCGATAGTTTAATACTTGATTCTCTGGACAAATATAAGAGTCATGACTTGCATCATAAACAAAATTACTAGGCCTTAAGTTCCCCTTTACTCCCTTTGGACGAGTATAAGGGAAGACAGGGATGATGTTACGTTCTAATAAATAATGGGCAATAGTTGGGGTTTTGTAGCCTGAATCCGCAATAATATAGCGTGGGGAGAAAAGGCTCTAACTTTGAAAAAAAGAGCAGGGAAAGCCTGACTATCATGAACATTTCCTGCTTCAACCGTATAAGCCAAGGCCCAACCATGCTTATCGCAAGCAACTTGAGCAGAATAGGCAAATACTTCCTTATGTTCGCCCTTATGGAACCAACCACACTCGGGATCTGTTGTTGAGATTTTCTTTTTCCTTAGCCTCACTTTCTTTTGCGGGCTTTAAGGACTTTTTCGTGTTTTTTTCCGATCTAAATCAATCTCAACTGCCAATTGTTCACTCATAAACTTAGCTTGTTGCTCTACCATTTCCTTACGATACTTGTGACTATTAGCTGCCGCTTTGATATGGGTACCATCCACAAATATTTCAGAAGGATCAATTAAACCTGCATACAAAGCTTGGTTGAAAACTTGGGAAAAAAATCTCAGAAATGAGTTCTTTATCTTGAAAAACGACGACTGTAATTCTTACCATAGGTAGTAAAATGAGGAACCTTATCATCTAAAAGTTAGTCCGAGAAACCAACGATAGGCTATGTTTACTTCAATCTCTTTCATGGTTTGGCGCATAGAACGAATACCATAAAAAAACATTTGATTAAAGGAATTTTTGACTAACATGACGGGATCAAGACTAGGCCGACCATTATCTGGACTATAGGTATCTTCTACCAAGTCATAGATAAAGCCAAAATCAACCTTTGAATCTACTTGTCGAAGAAAGTGATCTTTTGGGACCAATTCGTCTATTGTATAGAAACCATATTGCTTACGATTATAATCAGGTTTTTCTTTGTGAAACATAGGGATTACCTCACAACTTTTCTTACCTCTATTATACGACTTTACAAAAAGAAAAGCCCTTAGAAACTTGAGTTCTAAGGACTTTGTCTTCAATCTGAAATCCTAAGAGAAAAACTTAGGATTTCAGCTTTAGTCTACTAAACTTAGAAATTACGACCTGATTTATTGTAGCCATATTTTTCAACAAAATGCTCACGGAATTCCAAAAGATTATCATCCATAATAGCCTGACGAACCTGCTTCATGAGATTAAGCAAGAAGTAAAGGTTATGGTAACTTGTCAAACGGATACCAAAGGTCTCATCTGCCTTGAGCAAGTGACGAAGGTAGGCACGGGTATAGTTCTTACATGTGTAGCAATCGCACTCAGGATCAAGTGGGGTAAAGTCCTCCGCAAACTGAGCATTCTTGACAACCAAACGTCCTTGGCTAGTCATACAAGTTCCGTTACGAGCGATACGAGTCGGCAAGACACAGTCAAACATATCGACCCCACGAATAACCCCATCAATCAAGCTATCTGGCGCTCCCTACTCCCATCAAGTAGCGAGGTTTGTTTTCAGGAAGGAGTTGAGTGGTGAAGTCCAAAACTGCGTTCATCTCTTCATGAGTTTCACCTACTGCCAACCCTCCGATAGAGTAGCCTGGGAAGTCCATGCTGACAAGGTCATGAGCTGACTGACGACGAAGATCTTCAAATCCTGCACCCTGTACAATCCCAAACAAACCTTGGTCATGTGGACGACGATGAGCTTTTAATCCACGCTCAGCCCAACGGCTGGTACGTTCGATTGACTTCTTCACATAATCATAAGGCTGATAAAATTGAGGACATTCGTCAAAGGACATCATAATGTCTGACCCTAGATTGTTTTGGATAGAGATAGCTTTTTTTCAGGGTGATAGAAACATTTTAGAACCATTGAGGTGATTTCTTTAAACGTTACACCCTTCTTCAGTGATGTTTCGGCTATCAGCCAATGAATATACTTGGAAACCACCACTATCCGTCAAGATCGGTTGGTCCCAGTTCATGAACTTATGAAGTCCACCTGCACGTAGCAATGAGTTCATCTCCAGGACGAAGCCACAAAGTGATAGGTATTAGAGAGGATAATTCCCTGACCCCATCTCTTTCAACTCTTCTGAGATTGAGTTTTTGACAGTTGCTTGAGTCCCAACCGGCATAAACATAGGAGTTGGAAAGGTTCCGTGGGGTGTGATAATCTCACCCAGACGAGCTCCCTGTATGTTTTTTTCTTTCTTAATTAAACGATATTTGATTGGTGAATCTGACATTTTTTTACCTCCGAAAGCTGGGAAAAAACAGTCCCAGTTCTTACTTTGTGCCCAAGGGCATACTGTATGATTCTATCAAAAAAACAGGGAACTGTCACGAACTATGGTATAATGAAAGAATGAAATACCCAAAAGATTGATTTAAAAAGAAGTTCGTCAACAAGCTAGACAGTTTCAAGCTGAACATCCTACGATTGATTGCTTGTCTATTTTATTGCCAAGCATCTTTTCCTGATTCTATCTAGCTTTATAAGTCCCTTTATCACTACTTGATGAAGAAATTCTTGAGCAATCCTTCTTTCAGTTTTTTTGATAAGCTGTGATCCAATCCTCACTCTTTCCTCTAGTCAGTTTGGCTTTGCAAGCTCCATTATCCTAGCTGGTGCTCTTTTTACAACTCATCAATCTATTCAGAGTTCCTGAGATAGAACTTTCTTTTCAAGGATAGTTTGTCCTTGTTTGACAACCGCTTTCTTTACTCAGACCTTTCCTAACTCTCTCTGCTCAAACGTTTCTACCTCTTTTTATGGAGCCTACCCTAATCTTCTTGGAGTCTACTTGCTCTTTTTACAGCAGTCTAATGGCTCGTAAAATTTGTGGAACTTCATCCCTGAATTTCCAGCTGTCGATCGTCACGAATTCAGATATTGAACAGTTCCTACTCACTTTTTGCACTTTACTTTTTTGGCAGCGTCTTTCTGATCGATTTATGGGAACTGCTATTCTATCTTCCCGCAATACTATGCATATTCCCAAGTAGAACTGCTACTTTGTGATACACTTGCAATTGGGATTGCAAAGACCAAGTCGTACACTTCAAAACCAGTCGCTTCCTTATGAAAGGGCTATAAGTTCCAACGCTTTGTCCTTGATTTACAGCTCCTACCATGGTATCTTCTTATCTGGATTAGCTTTGGCATTGCGAGCATCTTCTATATCCCCTTATATCTATAGTAGTCAATTCTTCTTCTATCAAAGATTACTCGAAATCAAGCGGAGAAAAGTTTAATGTGAATGATTAAAACCAGCACCTTCTATGGAAAGTGCTGGTTGTTTTTATTTTAAGAAAAGGATACTCAAGAGTGCTAGGATTGCTGGACCACCTTGCTTTAGAATGATTTTTTTATCTGCTGTTAAGGCACCATAAGTCGCTGCTCCTATGACAAACAACACAAAGATTGTTACGATTTCTAAGCTCTGCGAGAAATAGATTCCATAAAGAAGAAATACCCCAATCAAGGCATTATAAATTCCTTGATTTTTTTAAACAGTGAGGTGACAGATGGGTCGAGTCAACTCTTCCTTTGTCCATATTAAAGACTCGGCTGGTTGCATCTGATTGGGTTGCCATACTTTCCAAATAAAAAAAGATATAAAAATGTTCCAGAGGCAACAAGGGTTGCTAAAATAGTAGTAATGATTGACATCGTTTTCTCCTTAAAAATTCTATTTTTTTTCTAGATCCTGATACTAGTTTTGTCAGTAAAGCTGTCAGCTCTTTCCTGCTCAGCAGTCGATAAGATGCTTTTCCATCTGTTCCTTCACTTTCAAAGTGATGTTTAGGTGGGACTGACCAAGAGTTGATTCTTGGCTTCTTGGGTTAATTCAACTAAGACTTCTCGCTGATTGACTGGATTACGCTTACGACTGACATAACCCTCTGACTCTAAAAATCTTAAAATGACGGGTCAAAGGCTGCCTGGTCAATCTGTAACTTCTCCTGAACGGCAATCTGGTTACACGGGTGACTTTCTGCAATAAAAAAACTGCAGGATTTGATAGCGGGTCAAACTAATTCCCAATTGTTTCTCAAAAAAAGTTGAGTGATCGTCTGATCTACTAAAATGGAGCTGGTAGAGTAATTCGTTTATTTTCTGGCATTTCTATCTCCTTTGTTAACATTTGATTTGTCAACTATTGACTTATCAACTATAATGCAAGCTAGATTAAAAAAACGCAACTATTTTGTTTATTCACGAAAAACATAGCCTCTTGGTTTTCAATCCCAAAAAGGCTATGTTTTTTTCTATATTCTAGATAAAAATCCAGCACTAACCTACCAAATCTGCTCGAAGGATTTCTCCTCTTTATCGATGACAACCTCGATGGCATGGCCTGCAAAAAAATTTCTTCACGATCATCATAGTAGAGAGTCAATTCTCCCGTCTTCGTTGATCGATAGTTCACTCAAGGAAAGTGAGTTGGTAAAAATACTCTTCTGTTAACTCCACATCATTTTCATCTGAATCAATCCAGTCTTGAGCTGTTTCCCACAGTTCTTTGACGATATAGTCTTTAATCTTAGCATCTTGAACTTGGAAAGTTCCCATAAATTTCTTTAGATCATCAAAAGATCTTGAGGGAGACTTTCATCTGCACTCGCATCAAACATAGCATGAATCTTACCACCCTCGTAAGTGATAAATCCTTCAAACCAAGAATAGGCTCTGTTTAAGGTGAATTCGCCAATATCGTCTTGAATGATGACCGGTTTTTGATAGGTTTCAATCAAGGTCTCTAACCTAGAGTCTGAGGATTGGTCATCTAGGTATTCCAGCAAGTGGTAGCAGTTATTAGCTACTTCTGACATATATGGCTCTAACTCCATGAAGGGGCGTTTTTTTGACATTTGATATGATGAATTTTGTAGGGTTCAAAACTAAAGCCCCATCTCTTTTTCTTCAAATTCCTCAGGAGTCAACACCCATTCCAAAACGTCCCTCACGTTCAGAGAAGTCCTGAGTTTCAACATTGATACTAGCTTTAAAATGAACGGACGGCATTTTACAACCATCTTTTAAAGAAGCAGCCCCATTTACATTTTTGGAGGGTAAAAATCAAGAGTTCAACAATTTCTCCAGTAAATTCCTGTTCAAAAATCATCTCTTGTTTTCTCAAATGGAGTTTTTTTAATCGATTTGTCATTCACTTCATCCTTTCTCTCTATGCTTAAAAAGCGTTAGCTATAGTTTTTGTATTCGCTTACATTTCTAACATGTTTTAGATTTTATTTCACTTATCAATACTATTTTTACACAAAAAGAAGCTACACTTTTTAAAATGTATAGCTTCTTTATTATTCTTAGTTCATAGATACGTGAACGTGGTCATAGTGGTTTTCTGTGATACTACCACGGTCTGGCATTGGATTCCAAGTGTAAGCTGGTCCATATTTGCTTGGGAATGGTGCGTAGAAACGTTGTTTCCAGATGATGTAGCTAATGCCACGGCTAGCCATATTTCTGAATAGCATAATCTGCAACCTGGTCTCCAAGAGCTGAGCTTACTGGGACCATAAAGTCAATCGCTAGGCCTTTTCCGTGGTCACCGCTATCTCCCGGACGGTAGCCACTAAATGATGTGATACCGAAACAAGTTAGCAACTTTCTTCTTTGAAAGGCAGCAGTTTGTGGTTGTAGACCCTGCATTTTCTGATTTTGAAGCTGCAATAGTTGCATAATCAGGTGCTGCTGGTGCTGCATAAGTTGCTGATGAACCTTGGCTTGCTTCAGCCTGATAAGTTGATGGTGTTGATTGAGTCTCAGCTACAGTTTCTGCTACTGGTTCTTCCGCAACAGTCGTTGTTTCGTTACCAGCTGAACTGGTGTTTCTTCCACACTGCTGCTTCTGCTGGTGCTGAGCAGCTTCTGCCGTAGTTTGCTGTCGAACTGGTTTCTGCTGCTGGTACTGCAGGCTTCAGCTGTAGTCTTCAGCTACTGCTTCTTCAGTCAGCTTGTGGTGCTACTGGCTCAACTACAGCTTTCTGTTTCTTCAACTGGTTGAGTTAAATCTTCAACCTGTACAGTTTGGTCATCTACGAGTGACTTGGTTGGTTTGTCAAATCTGCTGTTGCAGTTGTGCCTTCACCTGCCTGAGCTGTGTCAGGGGTTTGGATTTCAACTTCCGTCACTTCTTCCTCATCATTAACAGTTGTAGTAAGCACTGTTTCAGGGAAAATCAGATCAATATTGCTGATCTTGTTCAAGTTAGCAAGAACGGTCACAGTCCACTCCCAAAGCTTCGGCAATGGTGCTTAGAGTATCTCCATACTGAATCTGTATAACTTGTTTTATTTCTCATTCTTAGTAACATCGTTTTGAATTTGCTCAACACTGCGCGCTGTCCATACTAGTTCTTCTGCTTGAGTTGCCAATACAGGGGCAAAGGACAAGGCTACTGTTGATGCTAAAATAATTCGTTTCTTCATACTATTCAAACTCCTTTTTCAAATGTAGTACCTGTTTATCATAACACAAAGAAAAAGAGAAAAAAAGCCCTTTTGGGGGCTATTTAACAGAACTGTTTACATTCGTTGTAACAAATCACATTACTTGAAATAGTTTGTTAGATTTCTTGTCATCAGAGCTGACATATTCTTCCTGACAGAAATGATTCTAGAAGGAAAAGCGACTAATATCTTCTAAATGCTCTTATCTGTTGATTTCATAGTTGCAGTTGAGGCAAGAAAAATTGATACTCTGAATTCCACTATTTTGGGCAAATTCTATATCCAAAAGTCCGATCGCCGATATAATAAGTCTGCTGAGGATTTTAAATCCATACTTATCTGAAAAGATAAATCGCAGCTTCTGGACTAGGGCTTCCGAGCAAAAGCCACTTTGATTGGTTAAAAATTTCTGTGAAATAAACGTCCAAACCCAAATTCTCCAAAAATAGTCAAAAGCATTGTCACCTTTATGGGTATAAACAAACTGCTGAATTCCTTGCTGGTCTGCCCAAGCTAAAGATTTCACGCGCCCCTGGCATCAGAGACCACTTGAGCATTCTTTCTCAGCCAAGCTCTGAGCACGAACCTGATTGAGCATATCTGCATCCAAGCCTCTTTCTTCTCCCACCTTTTCCAACTAGATCTTGAACGGAAGTTTGTCAGAGATAAAAGGCACGAACCTCAGCCTTATCATAAGGAATGTCAAAACTGGGCAAAAGGTCTCTTCGATTCCTGACTAAAAATAGCTTCATAAGAGTCCAACAAGGTCCCATCTAAATCCCAAATAAATCCAATTTTTTTCATATGTCATCCTTTCAAAGATCATATATTGATTTATAACGATAGCGTAGGAAAATCCAGCGGAAAACCATTATCCAAAAAGCGTTCCTGCCCAAATACCAGGCAAAGCCCCAAATCCAAGAACAATTCCCATCAGATACCCTGTTCCGATACGGATACACCACATTCCGATACTTGTCGCATAAAAGGGGAGGCGTGCATTTCCCAAACCCTGCCAGACAGCTGTATAAATGACTGTTCCCGTCGTCATAGGAGTCCCTAGTAGAGAGAACAGCGTCACCATAACACTGGCTTCAATAGCCACAGGATCACTAGTGTAGAGGTGACTTAGGGGCGTTCCTAGAGCATAGATACTGAGTGTTAAGGGCAACATAAGAAAGAGGGAAAGCCAAAAAGTTTGCTTACTTAAGTTGTCTACCCTTGCCCAATCATCTTCTCCAACTGCTCGAGCCACCTGCATGACTGTTGCTGTAGCGACACCAAAGGCTGGCATATAGTTAAACTGAGTCAAAACTTCACCGATAGCATTTCCTGCGACTGCCTCCGTCCCAAAGGAAACAACCAAGGCAATAATGACCACATCTCCAGCTCGCATCATGAGACGTTCTCCCGCTGCAGGTAAAGCCAAAGTCAGCAGGTCTTTGTCCAGTCCAAAACTTGGTCTCGTATATGGAAGTTTTAATTGTGACCACAAAATCACAACCCCGACCAAACGAGATAGAATGGTCCCCCAAGCTACACCAGCTATCCCCATATCAAGGATAAAAATGGCGACACTTGAAAAAACAATATTTAAAGCATTGGATAAAAAACTCACATAAAGGGGAAGTCGAGGATTATGGGTGGCGCGAATCAAGGCTCCCTAAACTAGTCATCAAGCCCAAGAGGACGATTGTCCCACCCACCAAATGATAGGTATAAGTCCACCACTCTCAGCCACAGACTGCTTCTGTTCCCCAAAAAGACCAATCATCTCTTGTCCTGCAAAGATGGATAAGACACCCTAAAACTAAACTCAGTAGTAAGGGTAATCTTGAGTGCTTCTGTCACATGATAGGCTAGTCTAGACTGATCTTTCTGTCCCAAACTTTTTGAAATGACACTAGAAATTGCTGCTCCCAAAGCAATAAAAAAATAGCCTGATAAATGGTGATAATATTTCCAGCTACAGACACACCCGAAATGGCGATCAAGCCCCAGATGTGCCACCAGATAGCTATCCACCATCCCCATGAGCATCTGCAAGAAATTTTCACCCATGGCTGGCAGGGCTATGTTGAGAATATCTTTATTTTTCTTAAACAATCCTTCCTCCTGATGAAAAGAAACTCAGTTAGTTGCCCAACCGAGTTTACTTCCTCTTTTTTAAAGTCCTAGATAAGATTCTACTGCTGCCTGCATATCTGCTGCTGCAACAGTTGTCTTGTGACGAACTGGAGCTGTTTCGAGGCCATCAACTGCTGGTGGCACTGCCACTCCTGAAATTTCGTGCAATTGAGCCAAAGGCTTCAAAAGTCGCTCAAGACCTGATTTCCCAGTTACAGCTTCTACTGCAACCACTGGGAATTTGTAAGGACTAGCTGTTGAAGCAATCACGGTCTTAGCCACATCACCTGTCGCTGCTTGGTATTTTTTATATACAGCTGAAGCAACTGCTGTATGAGGGTCCTCAATGTAAGCATCTGCCTCATAAACACGCTTGATTTCTGCTGCTGTTTCTGCTTCCGTCGCATACTCTGCTGCAAAAAAGGTCAAGAATCTCTGCATCAAAAATCTGTCAATTCATACTGACCTTGGTTATTCAAAGCATTCATGAGTTCAGCTGTCTTAACCGCATCATTACCCAAAAAGGTGGAAAAATCAAAGCGCTCCAAGTTTGAAGACACTAAGATATCCATAGATGGGCTAGTGGTTACTTTAAACTCACGCTTCTTGTCATAAACACGAGTTTTGAAGAAGTCTGTCAAAACATTGTTGTCATTTGAAGCACAGATCAATTCTACCAACTGGTAGACCGATTTGTTTTAGCGTAAAAAGGCAGCCAAGATATTTCCAAAGTTTCCTGTCGGTACGGTGAAGTTAACCTTATCACCAGCATTAATTTCGCCAGTTTTTAACAAGCTGAGCGTAGGCATACACATAATAGACAATCTGTGGTACCAAACGACCGATATTCATAGAGTTAGCTGATGAAAACTGGAGCTTGTTGGCTGCTAATTTTTCACGAAGAGCCACATCATTGAACATATGTTTCACGTTTGTCTGAGCATCGTCAAAGTTTCCATCAATAGCGATAACATGGGTATTTTCGCCCGTTTGAGTGGTCATTTGCAACTCTTGTACTTTGCTGACACCGTCTTTTGGATAAAAGAACGATAATTTCAGTTCCTGGGAACATCCGCAAAATCCTGCCATAGCAGCTTTCCCAGTATCTCCAGATGTTGCTGTCAAGATGACAATCTTGTTTTTCCAAAGCCGTGTTTCTTAGCAGCTGTCGTCATAAAGTATGGCAAGATAGACAAGGCCATATCCTTGAAGGCAATGGTTGAACCGTGGAAAAGTTCCAAGTTGTATTGGCCATCGAGTTTGACAAGAGGAGCAATGGCTGGTGTATCAAACTTGCTGTCATAGGCGTTGGTGATACAGTAGTCCAACTCTTCTGCTGTAAAGTCATCCAAAAAAGCTGACAAGACAAGCTTAGCTACTTCTTGGTAAGAAGCGTCTTTTAATGTGTCAAAATCCAAATCAACCTTTGGATAGCTAACTGGAGTAAACAAGCCCTCCATCTGTTGCCAAACCTTGCAAAAATCGCTTGGCTGGCTGTTACTGTATTTGTTTCGCATCACGCGTTGATTGATAAACTAATGTCATAAATCTCTATCCTTTATCTATAGTCTTATTCATTATAACATGATTTTTCAGAAAATTCTTCCTTTATAGGAAAATTATAGGTCTAATTCTTCTTTCAAAGGCACTAAATAAGTCATTTCACTCTGACCTCTCATCTCAAGTCCTTGCTCTGCTATTGCTAGCAAGTCTTTTGAGAACTGGACAATCCCAGCTGTTTCTTCATCTGTGAGGTGTTTCTTAGAAAACTGGCGTCTCAAAGATTTGTAGTCACGACCAAATCTCTCAAAGAAAGGAGCTGTTTCTAGGTAAGCTTCAAGCTTGTCAAGATTCACCAACAAACCTAGATGAAAGGCTGCTGAAGCAAAGGTTCGGTCTAGCGGTTGTGTACAAACACTACGAAATTCAACAGTCCCTCGTGTTGTCAAGTCTTGGAATTGGTAACTTCGATGACTCGAAAAATCTTTTTCCTCTGGAACTATACTAACGTCTTTCTTTCCCTATTTAGAGTCCCATAAAGCCCTAATCTCGACTTGTAGACAGATAATCTTTCGCTCGAATCGGAGAAAAATAGTAGGTTTCCCCATCTCGTTCTGCTGTAAAAATCGCAGAGTGGTCTAGATAATCAAAAAAATCATCCTCATCTTTGAAGAGTCTGGCATTGACACCAACATTCTCTGGATAAATCCCATGCATGGAGTCTTCCCAAAAAATATCTCGTGAAATCTGGGTGTCCCAGTCTGCTCCAGAAAACTCAGAATTGGCAAACAGGTAAGCTTTGGCTGACTCAATCTGAGTGAAAGCATTGATGACACGTAGGTAGTTAGCAGTCGATACATCCAACTGAACTTGACTACCACAGATAAAGGCTCCATATTGTGGAAAATCATGCAAAGAAACGGACTCCTGATTGTTGCCCATCTTCAGATAGTCCATCACATCTGGTATCGTGGATAAGCCACAGGTCGATTGTCATTTTGATTCCAGTTTGGGTGAATCCCCCAACCCTGGATAGCATGATTCTTTTCGCCTAGCTTTTTCTGGATTACCTTCATATAGGCCTGAAAACGTCCTTCAACCTCTTGGATATTCTGAGCCCTACCAAAGGCAAATTCCAAGGTTGTGTAGGAAACCTCAAACAGAATCCGATCTTGACTCAACGGTTCTACAAGTTGAATCGGATTGCCCTCCTGGTCTACCTTTTCAACTTCCAGACTGAGAGCATCAACCAAAAAACGCATCAAGTCCTTGCTGACTTCAATATCTGTAAGCTGACCTTTCGTATGAACAATAGGAAACTCCAATTCAATACCGATGTAGAGTTCTGGATTTTCTTTGATATTTTTTAAATAGCGGTCTTTTAATAACTGGATTGAAGGGGACATAAACACCTCTCACTCTAAATTCTCTAACCAGAAAAATAAATTACTCTCTATTATACCAAAAAAAGTCCTAGAGAAGGACCTTAGAAAATCTGTTTGCAAGCTCGCTCCCTAGATTTAAGACCAAATAACTTCCTCATTATATGAAATTTTATGATAAGACGTCAGATGTCATTGTTCAATTTTTCACAGTCTCATCAACCGGTTAAGCGATTACATATGTTTTTTTGCATCAAACCCTTTGTATTATATTAAATATAGTGATATAATTCACATATAGACAAAAAAGAGGGCAGTTCAAATTCGACTTCACTTGAAAGCTTTTCAAGCCAAGCCCCTTTTCCTCTGCACCTCAACGACTAATCAAGGAGGATAGCTATGAAAGCTGTTGTTGTAAATCCAGAAAGCACTGGTGTTGCTATTGAAGAAAAAGTGCTCCGTCCGCTCGAAACTGGGGAAGCTCTTGTAGAAGTTGAGTACTGTGGTGTCTGCCACACTGACCTCCACGTTGCACATGGTGACTTTGGTAAAGTTCCAGGACGCGTTCTCGGTCACGAAGGTATCGGTATCGTCAAAAAAGTTGCTCCTGATGTTAAAAGCCTCAAAGTTGGCGACCGTGTCAGCGTAGCTTGGTTCTTTGAAGGCTGTGGTATGTGTGAATACTGTACAACTGGACGCGAAACTCTTTGCCGTTCCGTAAAAAATGCAGGATACTCAGTAGATGGTGGTATGGCAGAACAATGTATCGTAACTGCAGATTATGCCGTTAAGGTTCCAGAAGGTCTCGATCCAGCCCAAGCTTCTTCTATCACTTGTGCCGGTGTTACCACATACAAGGCTATCAAAGAAGCAAAAAGTTGAGCCAGGTCAATGGGTTATCCTCTATGGTGCTGGAGGTCTTGGTAACTTGGCTGTTCAATACGCTAAAAAAGTGTTCAACGCTCACGTTATCGCAGTAGATATTAACAACGATAAACTTGCCCTAGCTAAAGAAGTTGGTGCAGATATCGTGATTAACGGTCTTGAAGTCGAAGATGTCCCAGGCCTTATCAAAGAAAAGACAAACGGTGGTGCTCACTCAGCTGTCGTAACAGCTGTATCAAAAGTTGCCTTTAACCAAGCAGTTGACTCTGTTCGTGCAGGCGGTCGTGTAATAGCTGTCGGTCTCCCATCTGAAATGATGGATCTTAGCATCGTCAAAACAGTTCTTGACGGTATCCAAGTCATCGGTTCTCTCGTTGGAACACGTAAAGATTTGGAAGAAGCCTTCCAATTTGGTGCTGAAGGTCTGGTTGTACCAATCGTTCAAAAACGCCCTGTCGAAGATGCCATTGCTGTCTTTGATGAAATGGCTGCTGGAACCATCCAAGGTCGTATGGTTCTAGACTTTACTCATTAAGATAAATAATAAATGCCAAAAACGAGGTAGGGACAGAAAAATCCCACCTCGTTTTTTTAGCACATACTCTTCGAAAAATCAAATTCAAACCACGTCAGCTTCGCCTTACCGTACTCAAGTACAGCTTGCGGCTAGCTTCCTAGTTTGCTCTTTGATTTTCATTGAGTATAACATTTTGATACGACAACTAATTGGACTTGGGGCATTTTTTTAGACGCCCAAGAGCACTAGTGAAGAAAACGTCATTTTTCTAGACAAATTCTACAAACAGCGGATTGTTGAAACATCAGGGACCGGGACTAGAAAGTCGTGAGTTAATTCATTGACCTCTGTCCCCACCCATTTTTTTATATTAAATTTTTTTACCATTTTATAGACGATTTTACAAAAAAAGTTTATATATCAATATCTGTAAATATAGAACTTTGAGATTTTTTTCACTCTTTATTATAATTAGTTGATTTTTGATGAAAACGATTTATACTTAAGGAGTCTTAAAGTTTTCTTAAACTACGAGCCAAACATTTTATAAGGAGGAATGACAATAATGAGTATCGGAATCATTATTGCGAGCCACGGTGAATTTGCCGCTGGTATTCATCAGTCAGGATCTATGATCTTTGGTGAACAAGAAAAGGTTCAAGTTGTAACCTTTATGCCAAACGAAGGTCCAGATGATTTATACGCGAAGTTCAATAATGCTGTGGCTGCATTTGACGCAGAAGATGAGGTTCTAGTCTTGGCTGACCTTTGGAGTGGATCTCCATTTAACCAAGCTAGTCGCGTGATGGGAGAAAACCCTGAACGTAAATTTGCCATCATCACAGGACTTAACTTACCGATGTTAATCCAAGCCTACACAGAGCGCCTCATGGATGCTGCGGCTGGCGTGGATAAAGTCGCTGCAAATATTATTAAAGAGTCCAAAGATGGCATCAAGGCTCTTCCAGAAGAGTTAAATCCAGCTGAGGAAGTTGCAACTGCTGCAGCTGCGCCTGTAGCCCAAGCTGCTATTCCAGAAGGAACTGTCATCGGAGACGGAAAACTTAAGATCAATCTTGCACGTCTTGACACTCGTCTCCTTCACGGACAAGTAGCAACTGCTTGGACACCAGATTCAAAAGCTAACCGTATCATCGTTGCTTCAGATAACGTTGCTAAAGATGACCTTCGTAAAGAATTGATCAAACAAGCAGCTCCAAACGGAGTGAAGGCTAACGTTGTTCCAATCCAAAAATTGATTGAAGTTGCAAAAGACCCTCGTTTTGGTGAAACACACGCCCTTATCTTATTTGAAACACCTCAAGATGCACTTCGTGCTATCGAAGGCGGTGTGCCTATCAAGACTCTTAACGTTGGATCAATGGCTCACTCAACTGGTAAAACAATGGTCAACAACGTATTGTCAATGGACAAAGACGACGTTGCTACATTTGAAAAAATGCGTGACCTCGGTGTTGAATTTGACGTACGTAAAGTACCAAACGACACTAAAAAAGATTTGTTTGATTTAATCAAAAAAGCTAACGTTCAATAATCAAAATTTACTTCTAAGGAATCATTAGAAGAATGATAATATTCTTCATTATAATTAAATAGAAAAGGAATAAAACCATGTCAGATATTTCAATTATTTCTGCTATCTTGGTCGTATTTGTTGCCTTCCTTGCAGGTCTTGAAGGTATCCTCGACCAATTCCAATTCCACCAACCAATCGTCGCATGTACCCTTATCGGTCTTGTAACTGGTAACCTCGAAGCAGGGGTTATGCTTGGTGGATCACTTCAAATGATTGCTCTAGGTTGGGCAAACATCGGTGCTGCCGTAGCTCCTGACGCTGCCCTTGCCTCTGTTGCCGCTGCAATCATCATGATTAAAGGTGGTAACTTTACTACTGAAGGTATAGCAGTGGCAACTGCAACTGCAATCCCTCTTGCCGTAGCTGGACTTTTCTTGACTATGATTGTTCGTACAATTTCAGTCGCCTTGGTTCACACTGCTGATGCTGCCGCTAAAGAAGGTAACATTGCAGCTGTTGAGCGCGCTCACTACTTTGCCCTTATTCTTCAAGGTCTTCGTATCGCTGTTCCCTGCAGCCTTCCTTATCGCTATCCCAGCTTCTGCTGTTCAAGACGCTCTTGGTTTAATGCCAGACTGGTTGAACGGTGGTATGGCTGTCGGTGGTGCCATGGTCGTTGCCGTTGGTTACGCTTTGGTTATCAACATGATGGCTACTCGTGAAGTATGGCCATTCTTCGCTATCGGCTTTGCTCTTGCAGCAATTTCTCAATTGACTTTGATTGCCCTTGGTGTCATCGGTGTTGCCCTTGCCTTCATCTACCTCAACCTCTCTAAACAAGGTGGAAACGGTGGCGGAGGAGCTGCAACTTCTAACGATCCAATCGGTGATATCCTAGAAGACTACTAGAAAGGGGAACAATCATGGCTGAAAAAATTCAATTATCAAAATCAGATCGCCAAAAAGTTTGGTGGCGTTCACAATTCCTTCAAGGTTCATGGAACTACGAACGTATGCAAAACTTGGGTTGGGCTTACTCTTTGATCCCAGCTATCAAGAAACTTTACACAACTAAAGAAGATCAAGCTGCTGCTCTTGAGCGCCACCTTGAATTCTTCAATACTCACCCATACGTAGCTGCTCCAATCATGGGGGTTACATTGGCTCTTGAAGAAGAACGCGCTAACGGTACTGAAATCGATAACGCTGCTATCCAAGGGGTTAAGATCGGTATGATGGGACCTCTTGCTGGTATCGGTGACCCAGTCTTCTGGTTTACAGTGCGTCCTATTCTTGGAGCTCTTGGTGCATCTCTTGCTGCAACAGGAAACCTTGTTGGTCCTCTTTCTCTTCTTCTTTGGATGGAATGCAATCCGTATGTCTTTCCTTTGGTACACACAAGAGTTTGGTTACAAGGCTGGATCTGAAATCACTAAAGACATGTCAGGTGGTATCTTGAAAGACATCACTAAAGGAGCTTCTATCCTTGGTATGTTTATCCTTGCCGTTCTTGTACAACGTTGGGTATCCATCAACTTCACTATCAACCTTCCAGGTAAACAATTGTCAGAAGGTGCCTACATCAACTTCCCAGAAGGTGCTGTTACAGGTGGAGAATTGAAGGGTATTCTTGGTCAAGCACTTAGTGGTATGAGCTTGGATAGCGTTCAACCACAAACGCTTCAAGGTCAGTTGAATTCATTGATTCCAGGATTGATGGGACTTCTCCTTACTTTCCTTTGCATGTGGTTGCTTAAGAAAAAAGTATCTCCAATCACAATCATCCTTGCCCTCTTTGCAGTTGGTATCGCAGCTCGTTTCTTCGGTATCATGTAATCTCGGCGAGAATGTACAACCAAAAAAAGAATCAGGATTATCACCTGATTCTTTTTTGTATTCTTTTATTCTGCCAAGGCACCCATTGGATCCCATGGTGCAAGAACGATTGGTTCTGCTTCATAAGCAGCTCGTTCTTCTGCTGTCAGTAATTCCTTACGAACAACAATTTGGTAAGTGTATTCGTCCATCCAAGCATCTGAGGCAACAAAGTAACCATCTGTACCGACCTTGTCTCCCCATGAGTTTTCAACTTTCCACTTAGTTGATTTACCATTTTCATCCAAATCAACACCTGTCAAGACCATAGCGTGGGTCATCAAGCTTTCGCTGTAGTCCAAACGTCCTGCCTTGTCTTGAGTGAGTTGGATATCCATGCTTGATTCAAAATCATAGACATCTGTCGCAAGAATCCCTGTTTTACGGTTGCTGAGCTGGCCGACATCTGAACCAAACCAAACGGTTTCTCCTGTTTGCATTTGAGCAATGGCCAATTCTTTCAAGCGTTCCATCGGTACGTTAATGTAGCGAACTTCACGGCTACCAACGACATTCCCCAACATTTCAACTGTGTATGATTTCCCGTATGGTTTGTCAGCAGTTGGAGCATTGATAACAGAAACATAGTCTTCTAGTGGAAGGTCGACATATTTCTTGTAAAACTCTTGTGGTGTGATGCCCTTTCACTTTGATAGTTATTATCTTTATCGCGATAAGCAAAGTCAAATTGACGTGGTGGGAGACCTAATGACATGGCAAGGAAATTAAAGATTTCTTGCAAGAGGTCTTCTTTCTTGGCTTGAACGGTAGCTTGGTCAGCGCCAGAAGCCAAGAGGTCACGCAAGATTTGAGCATCTTGACGAAGCAATTTGTTAAGGATTGCATTGAGCTCACGGCTGCTACTAGATGAAACAGACTCTGGATAAACAGACTTAGGTACGACACCGTATTTCTCAAAGAGAGAAACTACCATATCCCACTGACCACCATCTTGTTGTGGAGTTTGGAGTAGGAAGCTAACCTTGCGGCTTGTCAATTCTTGGTCAGCAGTCGCAATGACTTGCTCTAAGAACCAGTTAGATTTTTCATACTTGTCCCAGAAGAAGGTGTGGGCTTGTGACAATTCAAAGTTCTCAAGTTTGTATTGAGAGATGAGTTTGTGGCGGAAAGTATTAAGTGCCGCAAACATCCAGCAACGACCCGAAGCCTTCTGGTTAGTGACCTTGTCCTTTGTCAAATCAAGCGAGAAAACAGGTGTATTGTCTACATGGCTTTGGCGACGCTCTAGGGCTGCAAAAATTCCATTGTGGCTAGCTGCATTTTCGATAGCTTGGTATTTTACATTTGCTTCATAGTTGGCAAATAATTTATCTGTAAATGATTCTTGAATCGCGTTCATAAAATCCTCCTTTTTATTCTACAGTCTATTATAACGCTTTTCACAAAGGAAGCAACCAAAAACTGAAAAAGGCAGGGACATTTTCCCTACCTTTTCCGATTATCCAGTTTATTGAACACTTTCAAGCAAGCCTTCTAGTTCTTCCTTGCTTAAGCGACGCCATACTCCACGTTTCAAATCATCATCCAAGGTCAAAGTTCCCATGGTTAAACGTTGCAAGTCCACAACTTCCTTACCACAGTAGGCTACCATCCGTTTGACCTGGTGGAATTTCCCTTCTGCAATGGTCACTCGGACCAGGCTTTGATCCTTTTCCGTATCCACCGACACAAGCTCCAGCTTGGCAGGCTGACAGGTAAAGTCCTTGAGCGGAACACCTTGCGCAAATGTCTCAACATCTGCATCTGTCATGATTCCATTAATCTGCGCTAGATAGATTTTATCCACATGACGTTTTGGTGAAAGTAGAGCATGAGCCAGCTTGCCATCATTAGTCAAGAGCAAGAGTCCATGCGTATCAATATCCAAGCGCCCTACTGGGAAAAACTTCCTTTGGCACGTGCATAGTCATCCAACAAGTCCAACACCGTCTTGTGTTTAGGATCTTCAGTCGCTGAGATAACTCCCTGGGGCTTGTTCATCATATAGTAAACAAACTCCTCATACTCTAGCTTTTGCCCATCAAAGCGAATCTCATCTGTCACTTCATCAATTTGTAGCTTAGCAGATTTTTCTTTCTTGCCATTGACCGTCACGCGCCCTGACTTGAGAAAGTTTTTAACCTCAGTCCGACTCCCGACAGCGCAGGCTACTAAAAATTTATCTAATCTCATAAAAGCTATTATATCATGAAAAAGCATAGACTTAGAACAAAAAAATAAGCCGCCTGATTGGGCGACTTTATTTTATAGGGAGATTATTATGAAAAATTTTTAGGAGTTAAAGTTAAGGTCTTCTTAACTTATGCTTATAGTATAAGCTAGATTCCTAAAAGTTTTCTTAAAAATATTCTCCTAAAACTTAAATTTCTTTAAATAATCACTTTTAAAAGTCAATCATTCTCGCCAGAAATCAAAAGCTTACGCAAAAGTTAAGGCCATAAAGAGGATAAGCATCACAAACAAGGCTAAGCTAACAAGCAAGGTTAAGACTTTAACAAGCGTATTACTTTTGCCAATAACTCGGCTTCCTGATATTGCTAGTTGCATCCATAGAAAAAGATTTGAGTTTGCCTTGGTTGTATGGTCACAAGGAGGATTAAGGAAATAGCTAAAAATAATGGTTAAAAATTATCAATAATTCAGTCATTTAACTACCTCAAAAGTCCCTATTAAAGTAAACAGCAAACCAATCAAAATGATGAATCCCTAACAAGAAAGAGAATGTTTTACTAATTTTTTTCACCACGTGTGGCTTTTTTTCTTTTTTTGATGGGTTCTTGTTTCATCTCTTCCATGCGACCTTCAACATCCTGATAAAATAGATCTTTTTAGTCATGGCTTTTCTCCCTAAAAATGATTTCCATCCGCTCCTGATACATAATTGGATCCACATAATTGGCATGGTAACCCTGTTCTCCAAGAGCTCGTCCCATCTCCTTAACGTTAGAAAGAGCTAAATCAATAGTTTGAATCATGCCGTCAACTGCTTCCTTAGCAAAAATATGACTTGGAGCTGTATAGCGACGGTTATGGGCAGTTTCTTCAAAAAGCTAGAACCAGTTGGTTGTGTTCAAAGGCCTGACGAACAGCCTGAAGCAGTTCATTCCCATAGTTAATATCCAAGTAGATATCTGATAACTGATAGAGCTCCTGAATCTTTTGGGGGCTGGCATTTTGATAGAGTACAACATTCGGGTAGCGTAGCATATCCATCAACTTTGCTGACATTTCTGTCACTGCCGCGATTCGGAAAGTGACCCTTGGTAAACTCTCCACCAATTTTTTTCAACTTGCTCTAGTTGATCCGAATTGGTCACTATCAGGGCATCAGGTCGAACAAAAATTATCACGCTTAAAGTGATAATGATAGCCCTAAGTGACTAAACTTATGATGGAATTTTTGCATCCGTCAATTGCAGAGCGCGTTCATAAGTCGCATAATCTGGAATGATAATGGTCTTAGCTCGAAGCTGGTCATTCTCCAAAATCAGTTGCATATTTCCTGGTATATCATCATGTAGTGGTTCTTGCCAAACCAAGATATCCTGACCTGATTTTTCTGGGAAATGGAAGGAAGTCAAAAACGAGGTAGATAGGGTATTAAAGAGAAGGTGGTCACGATTCACTTTCAAACCTTTTGTAAGAAGTCTATGATAAAGGCCACTCGACCAGAAAAAAATGGCGCAATCCTTGACCTTCCAAGGTCAACAGAATATCACCCTGTGACATGGTTTTCCAAAAATAACTTCTTTTTGATCTACGTTCCGATAAGAAGTCATGATAGCTTGACCAGAAGCATCAAAGGTGGTCTTAGCAAAGCAAGATCCAAAACGATTGTAGTGATCCACCTGAAAAATCCGACCTGCTGGTGTTTTCCATTCGACTTTTTTTACCAAACGAGCCTGTAAACCATCTGCAAAAATGTATCACTGCTCGTTCTTGATTGAGGTCATTGATGGTCCCAAATTGATTATTACCAGCAATTTCCCAAAAAAAGTCTGGGACAGGAACTTGGTTAAAGTACAAGGGTTTTACCACTGTCATAACCCAAATAATAGGTGAAGGGTGAGACAACTCCATCTGGTAAAAATCCATCGGGTTCAATAACCACAGCCAAATCAGACAGTCCTGCTTCAGTCAGACTATAGTGCAAATCTTGGCTTTCTTGATTATATACATCAAATAACTGAATCATCCACTACCTCCTTGATTGTTTTTTTTTCCCATTTGTTCAAAAATCTCTTGAGTCAAGAACTTTCTCAGCAATCTGGTAAGACTTTTTCTCTCATGCCTTCCAAACGATTTTTCCAAATACAGTTGGCAAATCTTTTCTGCATAAGCTTTTCTTGATTTCATCTTCGACATGGTCAGATGAGCTTGGAATCAAAGTAGCCATTTTCGCCATCTTCGATGAAGGTTTGATTTCCATAAGGAACATCAAAACCAATCAATGGCAAGCCCGAACCAATTGCTTCCATGAGTGTTAACCCAAATCCTTCACTTGTAGAAGCAGTTAGATAAACTTCATACTGTAAATAGATTTGAGAAAGTTCGGCATGACCCTTGAGTTTAATATACTCTTCTGCCTGACCTGCAGCGATAATCTCATGAAGACGTCCTTCTTCGCCACCACTACCGTAGATATCAAAGGTTAATTCTGGCAATTCCTTATGAGCCTCAATCACAGCCTTGACAAGCCAATCAATATGTTTTTTTCCTTTGGCTAGACGCGAAGCTGTAATGAGAGAAAATGGCTTACGGCTCTTTGTGGTTTTGTTAATTGGTCAACACTTCCAACTGGAATGGTCACAATCTTAGGAGCGTGCGAGGTATAGTGAGCAAACTGTTGCTCTAGAACTTCCTTTTGACGATCCGTTGAAACGATAAAGAGATCGACCTTATCTGCATTGGTAAACTGGTAGTCATAATAGTTGTTCCAAAGGATATAATCATCATTGGTCGCATTTTCACTATAGTGCTCAGCGTGAACGACAACAGCAAGGTGAGCTGCACGCGCTTCTTCAAAGACCACCTGACCAATCCCTGTCTCACGGTCTAAAAATCACTAGATCTGATTTACTTAACCCAAGTGTCTGCATGAAATAACGGATCAAGGCAGGCTTCCCGTATAAAATTCGATCCTTGAAACGGTAGACTTCCTCAGTCCCTTGATTCATGAACATCTCATAAGCTGGAGTCCCATCTTCATTGTAGAAGGTTCTTTGGTAGAGTGTCGCTACATTGTCTTTAGGAGCAAAATACTCTGTGCAGTAGCGTGTATATGAGAAGTAATCCTTGCGGATCAATTTACCAGCATACACATACTCCACATGTTGAACAAAATCTTTTTCCTCATCTACCAAATAACAAGTGATAAACTTGTCTTCATCTGAGAAGAAGATTCGTTCAATTTTCCCATTTCGTTCACGACGGCTTTCTACACCTTCAAAATAAGCCAAAACATCATCTACCGTCACACTGGTCGGTGCAATTTTGATATCTGTAAAGTGAGTGTAAAGCCAGATGACTTGATCGTCATCAAAGCCGATATTTGCGGTTAGGTGCTGGATATTATCTCCCAAAATCATATCTGTAAAGATAAACTTCGACGGCAGATTCAGGCTGCGAAAAATACCCGCACGATAAGCCTGGGCATATTCAACACCACTGCTGGCCCAACCAATTCCTAAATTTATATTGTAAATTGTCATATTGTCCCCTTTTTATGGAAAATAAGCCATAATTTCCCCATCAGGTGAAATGTCTACTCGACTCAATAAAAGATTTCGAACCATATCCTTCTTGACTTGCCTTTTCATTTCTTCAAATCCATGATAAGCTTCTTGGTAATACTCGACAATAGGATTCTTTTGAGCAGCTGACTGCCCACCAATCGCTAGACTCAGTTGTTGAAGGTAGTCCACCTGTTCTACCCAGTTATCATCTATGGCCTTTAACAAGGCTAAACGCTGAAAATCTGAAAAGAAGTCATGAGTTTCAAGAAGCGTTCGTTTCTCTTGTAGACTTTTTTGGATGGTTGTCTCTAAAACTCGTCTAATGGCTTCCTTATCTGTCATATCCAACTCGCGAGGAACTGCATGATAAAGAAAACTGATATTTTTAACGATAAAATGATAGAGTTCCTCTCACTTTCAAATACGTCTTCAGAAATCGCTTGATCTTATAGCTAGAATCATCTAGTACATCCACAACAAAACCATCTAGATCCTCGAGTACCATCAATCAAACGATTTCTTTGACTATAAACCATCTCTCGTTGAATATTCATACTCTCAGCATACTCTAGAGGTTTGACTACGTGACGATCTCAGCACGCTATCGCTTGCCTGCTGCGCTTTTTTTCAACTAATTTTCCGATAGCGTCTGCCCTCTAAGAAAGTTCTGGGCTTATCTGTTTATTTACGGTAGTAATCTTTGTACTTTTTATGCACCCAAGATGGCCCAAATTTCTTAATAACATCATCTTCTAAGGATACAAAAAACTTACTCATCCCAGGATCTCCTTGGCGACCAGAACGGCCACGAATTTGTAGGTCGATCCGCTGACTTTCCATCCTCTCAGTCCCAATAACAATCAAGCCACCAAGTTCTGCGACTCCTTTACCAAGCTTGATATCCGTACCACGTCCTGCCATAGAGGTAGCCACTGTCACAGCCCCCATCTGACCTGACTCGGAGATAATCTGAGCCTCACGTGCAACGTTATTAGCATTTAGTACATTATGGGCAATTCCTTCACGTAACAAAAGAGAAGAGTAGAGCTGAGACATCTCCACAGAACCCACAAAGACCAATAAGGGATTCCCTTTACGATGGTATTCTTTGATGTATTCCAAAGAAGCGTAAACCTTTTCAGGTAACGTTACATATAAATTGTCTGGGTAGTCAATCCGTTGTCTAGGACGATTAGTTGGAATACGAATAACTGCCATATTATAAGTCTCAATAAACTCTTTTTCTGCCACCTTACCTGTCCCCGTCATTCCAGAGACTTTTTTAAACATCTTAAAGAGACTCTGATAGGTGATAGAAGCCATAGCTCTCGTTTCTGGAGATAGTTTGACATGTTCCTTTGCCTCAATGGCCTGATGAAGTCCTCCCTGTAATTTGGTCATTTCCATGAGACGTCCAGTACCTTTATCCACCAGTACCATTTCATCTCCTCGAACGATATAGTCCTTATCTTTTGTATACAGTTTATGGGCTCTTATTGCATAGACTAAGTGCCGAGCAAATACTGCATGTTCTTCCTTATAAAAATGATCTATTCCTAGAAAACTTTCAGCAGCTTTGGCACCCTTAGTAGTCAACCAAACCTCATCTTTTTCCTCTTTAAAAATATAGTCTTCTCCCTCAACTAAAGTCGTTACTAAGGTGTCAATAATACCATAATGATTTGACTGAACACGAGGAGCACCCGCAACAATCAGAGGAGTTTGAGCACTATCTAGTAAAATATCATCGATTTCATCAATAATAGCATAATCAAAAGGACGTAAAAATTTCCCTCCCTCATTTGAAGCAAGATTATCATTTAAATAATCAAAACCTAGAGTACCATTAGTTGTATAGATAACATCTGATTTATAGATTTCTTTTTTTTCTTCTGGGGTTAATTCTTCACTAGATTCCTCAGTAAATGGGATTCCAATGGACAAGCCTAAAAAACGATAAACCTGTCCCATTTCCTCCGCATCACGCTTAGCGAGATACTCGTTCGTTGTAATAACCATCGTGCCCTTACCTGTCAGGGCATTGAGATAAACGGGCATAGTAGCTGTCAATGTCTTCCCTTCACCTGTATTCATTTCCGCTACATTACCTTGATGGATAACGATTCCTCCCATGACCTGGACATCATACGGAAACATTCCTAATACTCGTTTATCTGCTTCACGTACTACTGCAAATGCCTCAACCAAAAGATCATCCACCGTTTCTCCTTTAGCAAGACGTTGTCGAAACTCCACTGTTTTGGCCGCTAATTTTTGATCAGATAGAGACTCCATTTCCCCTTTTAGGGCATTAATCTTTTTTAAGATCCTTTTGACTTTCCTCAACTGGAAATCTTGACTAAAATATTTAATCACGATTAATCTCCTCGATATAAAAATCATAAAAGTCTAATGACTCAAAACCTGCACTCAAAAGAGATACTTCATAGGTGTAAGCTTCTTTGGGATAAGTAAACATAAATTGTTTAATTTTTTCTACCTTTTCCTCAATTAAGGTATCATAGCGATCAAAAAATCTAATTTTTATATATAATCCTTGTTCGGGTTGACAATCAAAATTCATACATATTTGATAATCCTGCCCCTTTCTTAATAGAGGCAAACTAACTTGTGTTCTAGCTCCTTGATAGTTTAAACTAGAAAACCAGCTCCTCAAAGTTTCTCCAGATGTTACCAAAGGATTATAGAGACTGATATGTCGGTTACTATGATAAATCACCCGAGTACCATACATAAATGTTCCCCCAACTTCTCCCCACTCTATTCCTTGTCTTTGTTTGATAATCATTCATCACCTCTCCCAAAATCTGCTTCTAACACCATATGATAAAAGTGCAAAAACCAAGCTACATTGGTATCCGTGTCATCATTATGTCGTCCCACTGTTCCTTTAGAAAGTATTTTCGGTCCCGTATGGCATAAGTGATCAACTAACTGTTCATAAGCATGACTATCCATATCCTCATCTTTCATATAAGATAATCCAAAGGTCGTATTTGAAAAATCTGCTTGTTTAAAAACATTCCAAAAACGTTGATCCAATTCCAACATATGTTTAGAACTAACTCCCCCAGTTTGATGGTGCAAAATATCAAAAGATGTATTAAATACTCCTGGAGCTTCTAACCGTCCACGACGAGCGATTGTTCCAATATTGGCAAGAGGTTTACCTACAATAATAGCATGAGGTTCAAAGGCAGCTCCATAATAAAGAGATGGAAAAGTTCCCATAGAAAGACCTGACAAAATCAAATCTTTTTTATCGAATCCTAGATAATCTAGATAGTGAAGAATCGTTTCCTTTACCTTATTTTCTAGCTCATCACTTCCCAAATAAAAGGCGCCACCTTCAAGACGTGGATCAGAAAACAAGATGAAAGGACATCCAAGATTTTTCATCATATAATATCCTTCAAAACCTTCAGCAGAACGATACCCTGCAAAGTATACATTCAATGGAGGCTTGAAATCACCTGGATGAAAGAAATAGTTTATTTCTTCACGCTTACTATCGTGTAAGATATTCCCCCCCAAGAAAAACTTCCCAAATTGCTTACGAGTCCAACGTCTGTGCAAACTTCCTAATTGAAGAATTCCCTGACCACGTGCTAAAATTGAGATTGCTAAATAACCCTTTGATTCACCTGGAATGACGAATGCCTTTTCTAAGTCAGATTCATTTAGGATTATCTCTTCTGTAATTTCTGACACCGAACCTTGTTTTATTTTTTTTATACTAACTTGAAATTCTACCCCATCATTTTTTTCATACTCCAACCACAATTCAATAGGGAGTTCTTCTTCTAGGATTACGTTATAGCTCCAAAAAGCTAACTGAGAAAATTCTTCTCCAAAATCTCCCTCCAATGTTAAATGTTCAAATCCTTGATAAGAAATCGAACCCTTAAAAGCAGGATTGACTTGTAACATAAACGGCTTCAACTTATCTCCATATCCGCCACCAAACAGCGAAGTCGATAAATCTTCCAATAATGTTTGAGGTTCTGAAAAATCAACAGCTTGAGCACAAGATCTTTTTAAAAATGATGAAATAGTCAAATCTGCCGTTTCAAAATTTTGGTTATACAAAAGAGTATGAGGTTCTATGTTATTCATAAACGGAAGTAAATCTTTCAGATACTGACCGTCCTCTATTAAAACAATATGAAAACTGGTAATCCCATCCATTTCCATCATTTTTCTCAAAGCAAGAGAAGAATTAGGGCAAAAATAATACCAATCCATATTATCAGGAATTTCAAAATAATGTTTCCAATTATAAATTCCAATTTGTAAAATTTTAAGATTTTTTGACATCTGTAATTTCCCCTATCCAATTTTGGAGTTTTTCTAAAAACATCTGTCCTGTATGTTCCTTAATCTTTTCTACGGAGTAAATTAAGGATTGATTCCACTCCTTAAGTGTATCCAAATAATAATGGATTGCCTTTTGAAGTTCTGATAAATCAGAAATAAGATAACCATTCTTTAAATGATCCACATAAACTGTTTACTCGATTAATTTGAGGAATCCCTGCACTAATTCCAGCAATTTGAGTATAAAGATGAGGAAGTTTACTTAAGTCTACAATTAAACGTACAAACTCCAATATTTTAATTAAATCCAGTTCATCATTCATATTAACGATTTGATATCTAAGTTCTTCTACTCTATTATCCTCTAAAGGATTTTCTGAATCCCCATAACCCGCATCTTTTTCCAACGAGTGACTATCGATTCTCTCTTGTACAATCTTCTGGATTAAATCCTCAAACTGTTCTAGTAGTTCTTCATCCGTCGCAAAGGTACCAAATATCAATTCCACATCTTTTGTTTTCGAAACAAAATCTAATATTTGATATATTTCCTCTTCATCAATTCCCTCTTCAAAATGAAGTTGATAATAAATCAAAGATGTTTTTCTTGTCTGACTACGCCCCAAACGTAGACGAGTATCAAAAGGAGACAAATGTTTAAAACCTTGCGCACTCTCTGGATATAATTCTCTTAAGAGCTGCAAACTATCTTCCCTATCTACCAAAGTAAAGTCTACCTTATTAAATATTGGCAACAAAATAGGAAATGTATCTTGAGGATTTCGATCAATAAAGAGACTCAAAATCTTATGACTTTCTTCAGGTAAAGTTCTCATAATCAAATCATTGTGAACTTGATGGGCTGGGATAATAAATAAATTATTCTTTTTATAGATTTTACTTAGTCGTTTTTCAAAAAATTCTTCTATTACCTCGCCTATATTATGATAAGTCAATGATTTAAATCGATAACCGAATATTGGATTAATCTCAATACGCCCATCATCCTGCAAGTACTCTCTAAACTGCCAAATTCCCTTAGTATTCAGATAATCTTGATAATAGGGTATATCATCTTTAAAATAGATTACACTAGATACTAGCCCCCTATCATCCATAATGAATTGTTCCGAACGTTGACCTTCGCTATTGAAATATTGGATATGACTAATAAAACCTTCTACACCATGTTCTACCTGTGCATACGGTCTACCTTTCCTCTGCACCAATATAGCAAATGGACTATAAATAAATTCACACTCACTATCCCATTCAATATCTTTAAGACTTAAAATCTGTGAGTGTTCGACAAAAAAATCTTGCATATCGTCAAATACAGAATAAGCATCTGTCTCTAAAACACCATGACGATGTAAAAAATAACGAAGATGAGGTTGGTAAGACAAAATCAACAATTGTGAACAAAAACCCTGTTCCTGTAATAATCTGATTTGATTAAAGGTATCATCAAATTCAAGTTTGAAAAAAGTACGGTACCAAGGAATTAAATCAAAATGCCATGGTCGCTCAGTTCCATACCATGCTGGAATAAAATAATACATAATCACCTCCTATATAAGTGGTTTATAGGTTTCGTTTAATCTTAAAGCCTTTACTTCATCTTTGACATTAAAAACCATCCCATTAAGCATTAAAAACAATCCAGGAATCATAGCAACTCTCATCAGTTTTTCATCATGTAAAACAAGAAGCATTGGCAAGCCAGCCATAACCACATTAATGATTCCTCCTACAATAGAAAAGCGGAAAACTAGGGAATTGATAAAACGACTTGTCTCCTCACCTGGATATACTCCATAGATATATTCACCTGACTTTTTCATTCGATCAGCAAGCTGATCTCCACTTATATTTACAAATGCAAATGCAATACTAAAAATAAATAAAATACCTATATATAAATAAATCCATAGTGGCTCACCCATTTTATATTGACCAGATAATTCCATATAGATAGGATTTCCTGGAAATAGAGTATGTAGAAGAAGCAATACATAAGTAGGTAAACTCATAAAAGTCATAACATACATATACGGCATTCCCCCAGAAGGATTTAACATTACCTCAAAATAAGAATATCTTTTAAATCGGCTATGCAAACCAACTTTATGTATAGGTAAACGATAGCGCGCTCGATACAATATTGAAACAATATAAGTAAAAAGAACTCCCATTAGAACCAATAATAGAATACTGATATAAGATACATGGATAACTTTAAAAGTTTCAATCATATCCTGTGGAATAGTCAATACCATACTAGATAGCAAAATGACCATAGGGCCTCCCAAACCATTACTAGCATTTATATCTGACAACCAAACTAAGAAGAAGGTTCCCGCAATTAGTAAAAGCGTATTCATAAAGGTAATGACAATTGGAGAGAAGAATGACTGAATGGGAAGATTTAAGGAAATAGCCAATGACTGGATAATAGAAATAAATAAAGTTAGATACATTTTTCTTCTATCTTGAACTTCCATTGAAAGAGATGAAATTCCTAAATTTTTAGAAAAGGATAACATCTGCCATAAAAGTGTCGCAGACATCCAAGGAGAAAGCCCTACTGAAAGCAAAGAAAGACTTCTGAGGTTTCCCCCTGCAAGAGCCGTAGAAAAAGCTAAATAGGCAGTTGAACCACCTAAAAAATCTCTACTATTCGTATCAATAAAAGGGAGAGATAACCTACTTCCTAAGACATAGACAAAAATCAGAAACAGGGTCACAAGACCTTTTTTCACTATTATAGACGAGAAAATATTTTTCATAACGAATCCTTACATAAAAAATAATATAATCTATTGGTTTAAAATTAGTATTTTTTACCCTTTCTACTACACAATAAAAGAGTACTAAAAATAACTCAGTAGAGTATTTTTAGAAAACTCGCTCACTTTTGGGCAATTACTCTTTGATTTCAAAGTTAAGACTAAAATACTATTTCGCTCCCCCTAGACAAGGACAAAGTGCTTATCCAGGATAGCACTAAGACAGAAAATATTTGTAAAAAATATACTTGGTTTGCACTCCCTGGGACAGAACAAGTTAAATATAAACATTAGACTTGTTCGATAACTATTTAAAGCAAAATTAAATGGTCAGAAATTAAATTTTTAACATTCCAACTTAGCCATAGTTTTTAGTTTTCGTATCTTTAAATCAGCTAAAACAATCCATAAGAGCAACTATATATTATAACCAACAAGATACCGAACAAGCCTACTATTTGTTACCGAAATATAAATACAAGTTAAAGTTTTATACTATTAAATTCTAACTCCGTATACAATTCTACCTTTTCTATTATATCAAAAAAAGCAGAAAAAATCTGCTTTCAAGTGTCTATAAGATAGGGATAGCTCCATTCATGCTCTAGCTTCTTTATTCAATAGCAATACTTCCACGCATGTTTTATATTTACAAAATATCACAGTTTCTCAAACGAGAGGTATTAATACTCTTAGAAAATCCCTGCAGATTACATTAGCATCGTTTCTCCCTACACAAACACTGTCATTTATAGGATAATAGAGACTTTTTAATCACTTAATAAATATAAAAGTTCAGCATAGCGTTTAAATATATCCGTACTTTGAAGCTCTGCCTCTTTCGCTTGATTGTATCGCATTTTTAAATTCGTGAGTATATTCTCTCTTTCATCCTTGACATTCCAGCCTTTTATAGCATAAATCGCCATCCGTTCCATCAAACATTCCAAAACATCAACCAACAACTTTTCGGTTATCTTGCTGCTAATACTATCTACTCCGACTCTATGATTATAAAGAGACTTATGGATATATGTCGAACGGCATGACTCTGCAAAAAAGCGATAATTTGTACGAATATCTTCAATCATTTTCCCTTTAGGGAAGGAAGTGACATCAAACAATCTACGCGCAAACAAAATTCCCCAACTTGTTATAAAAGATAAATCCCTACGTTCCAACAAGGGTAGTTGCTGGATGAGTTCCTCGCCACTATAGTGAGTCTCATAATAATCTTCAAAGAGATGAATCAAATAAACATTGCGTTCTTGATGAAATTCTTGATAATTGGATACAACTACTTCTGCATCATTAAGCAAAGCTGCTCGGTACAAATCCTCTACGTAAGTCGGTTCTATCCAATCATCTGAATCAACAAATGATAAAAACTCCCCTTGTGCTCTCGCAATACCAACATTTCGAGCATCTGATAAGCCACCATTTTCCTTTTCAATATAATGAAAACGACTATCCCTCGCAACAAACTCCTGACAGATAGCACCCGATCCATCTGATGAACCATCATTAACCAACAGAACCTCTATATTTGAATAAGTTTGATTGGTAATACTATCCAAACACATCCGTAAATAATTCTCTACATTATAAATTGGAACGACGAGACTAATTAATGGACGAGGATAAGTAATATCATTTTCTAAATTGATTACCATAGTTTCATACACCTTAATGTCTTTTGAATCTGGAAAACTGTCTTTCCAATAAGATAGTAAATGCTTTATCCTTTCCAAATAATAATAATTAGGAATGTTTAATTCATTTATAAAATCTAACATATTCCAATATACTTTTATGTCGCAAAGAGCAGATGTTTCCGAAGGATGATGACTCGCATTCTGACCATGTTGTACATATATATACGTTACTTCATCTATATAAACAATACTTTCCGATCGCAAATATAATTTAAAGAAATAATCTAAATCTTCACTCTGTGGCAGTTTTTCATCCAAGAATAAATTTTGGGTTAATGATTTTTTAAATAACTTTGAAGCAATACAAGCAAAATCATGAGTTAAGTAATTTAATTTCGGAAACAGCTCTAAAAATGGACGTATTTGCTTCTTTTTAATACAAAGATCATTTTGGTTTTGATTAGAATATGCAGGAAAATAAAACAAATCGTCTTCTGTATTAAAAGATTTATGTTTTGAAACAGCTATATCAGCGTTATTTTCTTTTATACCTTTCAAAAGGGCTTCTAGATGATTTGGCTCCACCCAATCGTCTGAATCAATAAAAGTAATGTATGCCCCCCCCGAACGTTCGAGTCCTAGGTTACGGGCAGAAGATACTCCACCATTTTCTTTTTCAAAATAACGGAAACGACTATCATTCTCTAGGTACTCCTGACAAATCATTCCAGATGAATCTGTTGAACCATCGTTTACGAGCAACACTTCAAAATTAGTATAAGTCTGATTGATAATACTGTCCAAACACTGACGCAAATACTTCTCTGTATTATAAATTGGAACAATAATACTGATTAATTCATTATTCATCTTTATTTCATTTCTCACTATTCTAATAAACTTATAAATTCTGTATAGCGTTTAAAAATTTCCGTATTTTGAAGTCCTGCTTCTTTCGCTTGATTGTAACGGCTTTTTAAATTCATGACTATATTTTCTCTCTCATCTGCTACATTCCAGCCTTTAATAGCATAAACAGCCATCCGTTCCATCAAACATTCTAAAACATCTACTAGCAATTTTTCAGTTATCCTACTGCTAATACTGTCTACTCCCACTCTATAATTATAGAGTTCCTTATGGATATATGTCAAACGGCGAGATTCTGCAAAAAGGCGATAATTTGTACGAGTGTCTTCTATCGTTTTCCCTTTAGGGAAGGAAATAGCCTCAAACAATCTATGCGCAAATAAAATTCCCCAACTTGTTGTAAAAGAGAAATCCTTACGTTCTAATGCGGGTAGTTGCTGGATAAGTTCCTCCCCACTATAATGAGTTTCATAATAATCATCAAAGATATGAATCCAGTAACAGTCATTCTTCACATCAATTTTTTTATAATTCGATACAACTACTTCAGCATCATTAAGCAAGGCTGCTCGGTACAAATCCTCTACATAAGTCGGTTCTATCCAATCATCTGAATCAACAAATGATAGAAACTCCCCTTGTGCTCTCACAATACCAACATTTCGAGCATCTGATAAGCCACCATTCGCCTTTTCAATATAACGAAAACGACTGTCCTTCGCAACAAATTCCTGACATATCACACCAGAACCATCTGGCGAACCATCATTAACCAACAGAACCTCTATATTTGAATAAGTTTGATTGGCAATACTATCCAAACACATTCGTAAATAATTCTCAACATTGTAAATTGGAACGATTAGACTAATTAATGGTTGCTGATAAGTAACCCTTTCTCGAACTTCTGACACAAATGATTCATATTCTCTAATTGCTTTTGATGTTGGAAAACCAGATATTCTACTCGCTACTAAGTTTTTTAACCTTCTAAAATATTGAAAAGTTGGTAGTCCCATCCTGTCAATTTGTTGGAACATTCTTTTAAAGATTTCCAATTCATGCAATACTTTAAGTTCATTAATATTTTGTGATGTACTAGCATCATGCGTTCTGTAGACATAAGTATAGTCTCTCACATAAACAACTGACTCAACTCCAAGATATAAATGAAAGAAGAAATTCAAGTCTTCTGCATAGCTTATTTGTTCATCAAACAAAAGATTTCCAATGATTTTTCTTTTTATTAATTTAGATGAAATAGAGTAAAAACTATGATCAAGCTCTCCCAACCTTGGAAGAATTTCTAAAAAAGAATCTCTACTTCTTGTCCCAATATTAAGAAATTCATCGTCCTCCCTTGAATAACTTCTCAAATAAAATACACCATCCTGAGCAAATCGTTTATAAGTAGAAATTGCTACATCTGTATCATTCTCTTTAAGAGCAGTATAAAGAACATCTAAATAGTTCGGCTCAACCCAATCATCTGAATCAATAAAAGTAATGTACGCCCCCCCCGAACGTTCGAGTCCTAAGTTACGGGCAGAAGCTACACCACCATTATTCTTTTCAAAATAACGAAAACGACTATCATTCTCTACATATTCCTGACAAATTATTCCTGATGAATCAGTCGAGCCATCATTGACAAGTAACACTTCAAAATTAGTATAAGTTTGATTCAGAATACTATCTAAACACTGATGTAAATACTTCTCTGTGTTATAAATCGGAACGATAATACTGATTAATTCATTATTCATCTTGCTTCTCCAGTTCTAACTGATTGATAATACTTTCCAAATTAAGAAAATCAATCTTATTTTTCAACTTTTCCCTCTCTTCTTCATATCCATAGAATTCCAACTCTGATAATCTCCTTTTCAACACATAGTCATACATTCTATATGTTTACAATATCAATTCCTTCTATATCTTTGGTTTCACGAATTCTTTCTTCCAAAGCATCAATATAATCCATATGTGATAAGTTGAAAGTATTAGATAAACTATTTGGATTATTTCGATAAGCATAGACAAGCTGATTACTTACAGCTATCTTTTCTGCTTTTAAATAAAGTTTCCAGGTTGTAAATTGATCTTCTGCGTATTTTCCATAAGGATATCGAATGCCCTCAAATAAACTGCGCTTATACAATTTCCCCCAAGCAGTTGAAAAACGCAAGAAATTTACATCTACCATATCATCCAGTTGTTGAACGGCATCAATATTATCAATAAAAGTAATCGGTAACTTAGGGATATAGTGATCCGTAAAGAATTGAAAATAAGGTTCCTCGAAGTAGCAAAAGAAGCCTACCACTAAGTCTGATTCCCCAAGAAGACTAGTTGCATATAGTTTTTCCAGAGCCTGCTCCATCAAAAAATCATCTGAATCAACAAAGGTTACATACTCTCCCGTAGCTCTGTCTAAAGCATAATTTCGCGCATCTGACAATCCTCCGTTTTCCTTCACAAAATAACGAATCCGATTATCACGTTCCGCATACTCCCGACAAATCTCATCAGAAGCATCTGTCGAACCATCATTTATCAATAAGACTTCAATCTCTTGGTAAGTCTGATTCAAAATACTATCTAGACATTGTCGTAAATACTGTTCAACATTGTATACAGGTACAATTACACTAATTAAAGGGTATTTCTTCATGTTATCTTCCTAATACTTATCAACTAAATAAGCTTCTTATTTTTTCAACCATCTTTTCAGGTTCATCCTTTTTACAAATATAGCTTGCTTTTCCCGCAGTATGATCTGTACTATCAAATGTCAATATTGGTTTTCCAAGATTGTTGACTTTTTCTATAATATGATCAACTTCTGTTTCATAATTAATATCCAGATAAAAATCGATTTCTTCCAATACTTTTATCAAATTCATTGGATTATAAGCTGGAAAGATTCTTACATTTAAATATCTTTGCAAATCTACAATTTCAGATGCAAATTCTGTTGGAGCTAAAATAGAAAAATGAACATGAGGCAATTCCCTTATTAGATATTCTAACTGTTCCATACGACAAGTATTCGTAAAAATGGCTGTATGATATAGAGGGTAATCAATAAGAGAATCCAAACCTTTTTCAAAATTCATCTTCCTCATGACAATATCAGACCATTCCAAACCATAATAGAACCACCATTCGTTTCTAAAGCGGTTTAAATTGATACCATACCATGGTTTTTCACCAGTATAATGAATAATTTTAGCTTCTTTCTCCCCAACTAGAGAATCCTGATACCATGAAGCAATCTGATAGTTTCTTGCGACAGTATCCATACCTACCATGAAATTATATTTTTGAGGTAATTTTTTCCACCGTTTCTGAAATAAAATATTTAAAATACCTTGATCTCCAAAACTACTCTCATGAAATTGATTTGTTAGTTCAAACAACTTTTCAGTGACTCCTTCTGCTCTCCAAGCATCAACATCAATCAACATCACACCAGAATTAAAGGAATCACTTGTCAGATCATCTTCTACAGCAGCCATTGGAAAATTACCTAAATCTTCTAAAAATAAAGCATCCAAGCTCCCTCTCACGATAATATCTGAATCTAAATAGATAGCTCTATTCTCTTCAACAAATTGTGGAATAAAATAACGAAAAAAAGCTGCATAACTTAAATGAGAAAGCGGTAAATGATAATTTTTCAGACTGTGACTGCTAATTTTCACATTCACAATTTCTGAAGATAAGGGTTCCAACCGCTTTGTCATTAATTGGAACCATTCTGAAGGCATGTCATCATTAAATATATAGAACTTTACATTTCGATTATGGGCACATACTGACTTGATTGTTGTTTCAATCTTATCACGATACCCACTATCTGCCCCCAGAACAATGACTTTTTTATTCATCTTAACAATCTCTTTCTTTTTATTGTATGATATTAATGGAAATATATTTAAAACGCGTCCATTATTGAATTTATACGTCTACAGTAATCTGACCTTACCTTAGCTTAAATCATTAGAAAAATAGATTACTTCAATAAGTTTAACCATTTTTCTGCAATGACCTCATCTAAATAAGAGGCTGCAATTTGATATGAATATTGCGATACTTCATTTTGATTCAAATCAAAAAACTCCAATACTGCCTTCGTCATTCTTTCAACACTTTCTTCTTTATCTTGACCTTCAGAATAGGGAACTAAATAACCATTCTTCCCATTTTGAATAAAGGTAGGTGCTCCGTAAGGGACATCTAAACCTACTAATCCCATACCAGAAGCCACCCCTTCAAGTAAGGTTAGCCCCAAGGTTTCCCAAGAAGAAGTTGATAGATACAGCTGGTGTTTTTTATACTCTTCTTTTAAATTTTGATAGCCACGTAACCTTATATATTCTTCAGCATTTAGCTCTGAAATCAGTTGGTTCAATTTATGATAATCTTCCCCTTGACCATAGATATCCAAAGTAAATTCTGGTATTTTCTCTTTGACCTTCGCTCCTACCTTAATCGCTATATCGACTTGTTTGCGATAATTTAAGCGAGCAGCAAGCATGGCCGAATAAGGAACCATCGTCTCTACATTGCTCTCGATACTTTCGATACTAGCAGCTGGTATCACACAAATCGGACAGCTAGGTAAGCCCATCTCTCTTAGATAGTTCTCCAAGTCTGTTTTTTGTGCTTCTGTTGAAACAAGCATAAAGTCAAAGAAGATCGCACGTTGGAATAAATAATGATATTCATTATTCATCGCACCCGTTTTATATTGATGGAGAGAATGAAGAAAAACTCCTATTTTTGCATGATTAGCATACTCTAAAATTGCCTGTGAAAAGGAAAATCTAGAGACCCTGTCCATAAGGACGACATCAGTAGAAGAAAGGGACAAGGATTGGATAAAATATTGCATTAAGTCGTATTCGCCTTCAAGCCATTCTGAACCAAATCGATACCGTGTTTTTCCTAACGATTGGAAACCTTCATAGACCACTTCACTTTCGGAATTATAGAAACACCTTTTGCTCCACTGATAAGTCCCTTGGTCAAACCACTCTCTACATATCAAATGAGAAGTATAATGGTCTCTCTGATAGAGTGTATCTTGATAAAAATGATCAACCTGATAAACTATTCCATCCTCACATTTCAGAAATAGCTTATGATCTTCAGATATTTGATAAACGATTTGATGCTGGTATCTCTCAACTATCGGACTATTCTCTAGGTGCAGTCTACTAATCATCTCTTCACTAGTGATAGTTGATTTTACACCTTTTTCTCCAGCTAAGTAAAAGGGAGCAATCATCATTTTATCTAGAGGAATCCCAATATGTTGAAAATAAAGAAAATCTTCTCTTGGAGGAATGACAGAAAATATGTAACGAACATCTAGATTCGTCTTTTTAAAGATCCGAGCACGATTGGCCTGAGAACGATCTACACCATTTGGTTCGTACCCTACTAATAAGTCGAATAGATAAACTGTCACTTAATTTTCCACCTTTCGAAAAGCTCTATTGTAATCTTCTTTAGTAGAAGATTGAATCCATTTCCATTGCTTTTGCAAAGCCAAATGATACATTTCCTCTGAAACGACAACCTTTTTGATAGCATCAATCAAATCAGCCGCAGCTTGACTTGAAGCTAGATGCTCAGGACAGATAAAACCTCTCCTATGCTGGGTCTCCTTAAAAGCAAATAAAAGCAAACCTTTTTCCAAGGATTCTTCCACAGCATTCAATATTTCTATACTATGATTAATGTCTAAATACAAACTACTCTGTTCTAGCAAACTTTCATACTCTACCTGGCTAATTCCTGGATATAAATAGACATTTTCACGTAATCCAAGATCCAATAATCTAGGTCCCATATTCGTAAGAGCAGCGATATGAAACTCAACCATCGGCAACTTATCAATAATTTCCTCGATTTTTTCAATTTCTTGTGTGTGAGTCATGATGAGCGCACGATGGTGATTCACATTCATTTTTGAAGGATACAAGGGACTGATATGATGAATTTTATCGTTTGGAGCAAGGGATTCAAATACTGAATAATGATAAATATAGAGTCGATCTACTCTTGATAGGTACTCCTCTACTTCTTGGGTTTCAATCTGTTCTTTGGAAGAATAAACTGCAGAAACTTTTTGACTATCTAAATAATCTGCTATTTCTAAATCTCCAACAACTATCACTTCATTTTCTAAATCAAAGAACTCTAAACAAGCCTGCCATAGTTCATCTTCAGTATAAATATGGGTGATTTCATCTTTAAATAAAGTATATAAGCCTCGCTCTACATTTTTAATCATTAATAGAGTATTTTGGGCATCATAATAATGAATCGAGATACTCTTTTCTGATTCATCCATTATTTCCTGCTTATAACGCCAACCATTTTCTAAATAGTAATCGCAACTTATAACTTTTCCCTGATTATCCCACCATTCAACCCTATCTACTGTATATAATTCTTTATGACGGTAGAAAATCAGACCTCGTTGGATATCTTTATCCCATATGGTTGCGTGATCCTCTTCCATACAAATTTCCCAATATTTAGGAACCGCCACCTTCAAAGCTATCAATGATTCACTTTTATATTGATTTAATGATGATTTCTTCGCAAGTAGCATCGGTAAAAAATGAATATAGTCTTGAGTCTGTTCTGCATACTCCATGGTTAAAACATGAACCCCAATACCAGAAGAAAGTACATTTTCCACAAATTGCTGCTCATCCAGATTATACTGCTTTGTTAGATAAAGCATCTATATCTCCCTTTAATTCCTCCAGAATCATAAACTGATTAAAATGATAATTCCTATAAAGATAGAATGTAATCACACATCTTTTGAGGTTCCGAACTAGAGAATACCTGATCCACATGATAAGGATTCACTACTGTATCAAATGTTAGGATTGGTTTTCCTTTTTGTTTTGCTGTTTCAATTACTTGTTGATTTTTTTCCTCATAGTTAATGTCTAGATAAATATCACACTCATCAACCAACCGATTGCGATTCCAATCTAAAATAGCTGGATATAATCTCACATTCTCATATTTCGTAAACAATTCAGAACATCACCCATTAACGTATTTGCTGCTATATGAAACATGAAATTTGGTAAATGAGTAACTAGATAATCAATCTGTTCCAATGACTGACTATCTGTCATAATAAATATGTCACGTTTTTTTCTAGGTGTTTTATGATTCGTAATCTCAGACCAGTCCATCATTGAATATCTCCACCATACTTCTCTTAAACGAGAGTACGATCTTAAATTCCAAGGCTTATCTCCTGAAAGATAATGAATAATAGCTGGCAGTGGGTCTGTCGACATTTCTAAAATAAAATACTGCTGTCTCTCCTCTGCAATTCGATCATAACCCACTTGGAAATTATAAGTATCATCTAATACGATATAGCGTTCCCCTGCAACACGATTAAAGACAGTTTGATCTGACTCTGGCAATGTTTCATGATCCCTATCAGTGATTTCGATTAAAGTCGCTTGAATATTTTCTTCTTTCCACAACTTATTATTAACTAGTAAGACACCCGAATTAAATCTATCTTCTAATCCATAAATAACTTTGGCCGCTGCCAAAAGTTTATCACCAAGTTCTATTTCAAACAACTCATTCAATGATCTTGTTACAATCGTATCACTATCCAAATACAGCACCTTATCCTCTTCCACAAATTGTGGGATAAAGTATCTCGCAAAAGACATATGGTTCATATGAGCCCCAAACGGAGGTAACTTCCATGTCTTTGAGACCAAGCCACTTGTCAACTTCACATCAACTAACTCACTCTGTTTCTGACCCATTTTTTCACGAACACTGATAAACCATTCCTGAGGAATATCTTGATTCAAAATATAAACTTTACAATTATCATGATGATAGCAAATTGACTTTAATGTTGCTTCTATATATCGAATATAGCCATAATCACCAGCTAAAACAAATGTTAATTTTTCCATTGTATTTACCTATTTCCATTTATTTTTATTTTTCTATTAATTTGTAAACTCAATAAACATCAAAGAGCACTACATACCTATAGTAGAAGAATGTTAAAAACGCTTAAAAAGATTGTGAAAGAGTATAGATTCAATTCAAATCTCGGTCTTTCTTTATACTAAATCATTTTGTCTTGATAATATCAAATAAAATTATAAAACATTGAAAAACATTCCTATTCTAAATTATATCATCATTTTCCCCTACAATACAATAAAAACCCCTTGAAAGTTAAACTTTTCAAGGGGTTCCTTTCAGTATTTTTTGCTTAATAAGGAAACTTTTTATTAGTATTCTTATTAATCTTCCTGATCATTTTTACGACGTTTCGCAATCAATCCAAGACCAGTCATGGCTGCCAAAGCTCCTAAAAGTACAGATGATTTAGATGCTTCTGTACCAGTATTTGGTAATTGTTTTCTTGACTTGCCTTCTGATTCTGTTCTTGATTCAGAAGCTGACATATTTGCTGCGACTGATGTAGACTCAGAAACTGACATGCTCGCTGATTCAGAACTTGATACGTTTTCACTTGATGAAGTTGACGCAGATACTGACGTTGAAACTGATTCACTTACACTTGTTGAACGTGAAACACTTTCGCTCAAGATAAAGTCTGGTTTGTCCGTACTATCTGGATCTCCCATACTTGTTGATAATGATTCAGATACTGACTTACTTGTTGAAGCTGACTCTGATGTAAGTTTAGATACAGATTCGCTCACTGAGGTGCTTGTTGAGGCTGACTCTGAAGCTACTCTAGAAGCTGATTCGCTTACTGAGGTGCTTGTTGAAGCTTGCTCTGACGCTACCTTAGACGCTGATTCACTTACTGAGGTGCTTGTTGAAGCTTGCTCTGACGCTACCTTAGACACTGATTCGCTTACTGAGGTGCTTGTTGAAGCTTGCTCTGATGCTACCTTAGACGCTGATTCACTTACTGAGGTGCTTGTTGAAGCTTGCTCTGATGCTACCTTAGACGCTGATTCACTTACTGAGGTGCTTGTTGAAGCTTGCTCTGATGCTACCTTAGACGCTGATTCACTTACTGAGGTGCTTGTTGAAGCTTGCTCTGATGCTACCTTAGACACTGATTCACTTACTGAGGTGCTTGTTGAAGCTTGCTCTGACGCTACCTTAGACGCTGATTCGCTTACTGAGGTGCTTGTTGAAGCTTGCTCTGATGCTACCTTAGACGCTGATTCACTCACTGAGGTGCTTGTTGAAGCTTGCTCTGATGCTACCTTAGATACAGATTTACTTGTTGAATCATCGACACAAGAACATTTCGGTGAAGCAGAAATACTTGCACTAATTGAAGTAGACAGTGAGGCTGATTCTGAGAAGAACTTAGATACAGAAGTTGAATGTGAAGTGCTTCCTGATAACGATTCTGAGAAGAACTTAGATACAGATTCTGATTGTAATTTACTTGTAGATAGTGATTCTGAGAATAATCTAGAAACTGATTCTGATACCGATGTACTTACAGAATTTCCTTCTGATATCAATTTAGAAACTGATTCTGACACTGACTCACTTACTGAAGCTGCAGATTCGCTTACTGAGTTGCTTGTTGAAGCTGACTCTGATGTAAGTTTAGATGCTGATTCGCTTACTGAGTTGCTTGTTGAAGCTGACTCTGAGGCAACTTTAGATGCTGACTCGCTTACTGAGGTGCTTGTTGAAGCTGATTGTGATTCTACTTCTGAAGCAACTTTAGATGCTGACTCGCTCACTGAGTTGCTTGTTGAAGCTGACTCTGATGTAAGTTTAGAGGCTGACTCGCTTACTGAGTTGCTTGTTGAAGCTGATTCTGATGTAAGTTTAGATGCAGATTCGCTTACTGAGGTGCTTGTTGAAGCTGATTGTGATTCTACTTCTGAAGCACGTTTAGATGCAGATTCACTTACTGAGTTGCTTGTTGAAGCTGACTCTGATGTAAGTTTAGAGGCTGACTCGCTTACTGAGTTGCTTGTTGAAGCTGACTCTGAAGCACGTTTAGATGCTGATTCACTTACTGAGTTGCTTGTTGAAGCTGACTCTGAGGCAACTTTAGATGCTGACTCGCTCACTGAGTTGCTTGTTGAAGCTGACTCTGATGTAAGTTTAGAGGCTGACTCGCTTACTGAGTTGCTTGTTGAAGCTGACTCTGAAGCTACTTTAGATGCTGATTCGCTCACTGAGTTGCTTGTTGAAGCTGACTCTGATGTAAGTTTAGATGCAGATTCGCTTACTGAGTTGCTTGTTGAAGCTGACTCTGAAGCACGTTTAGATGCAGATTCGCTTACTGAGGTGCTTGTTGAAGCTGATTGTGATTCTACTTCTGAAGCACGTTTAGATGCTGATTCACTTACTGAGTTGCTTGTTGAAGCTGACTCTGAGGCAACTTTAGAGGCTGACTCGCTTACTGAGTTGCTTGTTGAAGCTGACTCTGAAGCTACTTTAGATGCTGATTCGCTCACTGAGTTGCTTGTTGAAGCTGACTCTGATGTAAGTTTAGATGCAGATTCGCTCACTGAGTTGCTTGTTGAAGCTGACTCTGATGTAAGTTTAGATGCAGATTCACTTACTGAGTTGCTTGTTGAAGCTGATTCTGATGTAAGTTTAGATGCAGATTCGCTCACTGAGTTGCTTGTTGAAGCTGACTCTGAAGCTACTTTAGATGCTGATTCACTCACTGAGTTGCTTGTTGAAGCTGACTCTGATGTAAGTTTAGAGGCTGACTCGCTTACTGAGTTGCTTGTTGAAGCTGACTCTGAAGCAACTTTAGATGCAGATTCGCTCACTGAGTTGCTTGTTGAAGCTGATTCTGATGTAAGTTTAGATGCAGATTCGCTCACTGAGTTGCTTGTTGAAGCTGACTCTGAAGCTACTTTAGATGCTGATTCACTCACTGAGTTGCTTGTTGAAGCTGATTGTGATTCTACTTCTGAAGCAACTTTAGATGCTGACTCGCTCACTGAGTTGCTTGTTGAAGCTGACTCTGATGTAAGTTTAGAGGCTGACTCGCTTACTGAGTTGCTTGTTGAAGCTGATTCTGATGTAAGTTTAGATGCAGATTCGCTTACTGAGGTGCTTGTTGAAGCTGATTGTGATTCTACTTCTGAAGCACGTTTAGATGCTGATTCACTTACTGAGTTGCTTGTTGAAGCTGACTCTGATGTAAGTTTAGAGGCTGACTCGCTTACTGAGTTGCTTGTTGAAGCTGACTCTGAAGCACGTTTAGATGCTGATTCACTTACTGAGTTGCTTGTTGAAGCTGACTCTGAGGCAACTTTAGATGCTGACTCGCTCACTGAGTTGCTTGTTGAAGCTGACTCTGAAGCTACTTTAGATGCTGATTCACTCACTGAGTTGCTTGTTGAAGCTGACTCTGAGGTAAGTTTAGATGCTGATTCGCTCACTGAGTTGCTTGTTGAAGCTGACTCTGAAGCTACTTTAGATGCTGATTCGCTCACTGAGTTGCTTGTTGAAGCTGATTCTGATGTAAGTTTAGATGCTGATTCGCTCACTGAGTTGCTTGTTGAAGCTGATTGTGAAGCTACTTCTGAAGCACGTTTAGATGCTGATTCACTTACTGAGTTGCTTGTTGAAGCTGACTCTGAGGCAACTTTAGATGCAGATTCGCTCACTGAGTTGCTTGTTGAAGCTGACTCTGATGTAAGTTTAGATGCAGATTCACTTACTGAGTTGCTTGTTGAAGCTGATTCTGATGTAAGTTTAGATGCAGATTCGCTCACTGAGTTGCTTGTTGAAGCTGACTCTGAAGCTACTTTAGATGCTGATTCACTCACTGAGTTGCTTGTTGAAGCTGACTCTGATGTAAGTTTAGAGGCTGACTCGCTTACTGAGTTGCTTGTTGAAGCTGACTCTGAAGCAACTTTAGATGCAGATTCGCTCACTGAGTTGCTTGTTGAAGCTGACTCTGATGTAAGTTTAGATGCAGATTCGCTTACTGAGTTGCTTGTTGAAGCTGACTCTGATGTAAGTTTAGATGCAGATTCGCTTACTGAGTTGCTTGTTGAAGCTGACTCTGAAGCTACTTTAGATGCTGATTCGCTTACTGAGTTGCTTGTTGAAGCTGACTCTGATGTAAGTTTAGAGGCTGACTCGCTTACTGAGTTGCTTGTTGAAGCTGACTCTGAAGCTACTTTAGATGCTGATTCGCTTACTGAGTTGCTTGTTGAAGCTGATTCTGATGTAAGTTTAGATGCTGATTCGCTCACTGAGTTGCTTGTTGAAGCTGATTGTGAAGCTACTTCTGAAGCACGTTTAGATGCAGATTCACTTACTGAGTTGCTTGTTGAAGCTGACTCTGAAGCAACTTTAGATGCTGACTCACTTACTGAATTGCTTGTTGAAGCTGATTCTGATGTAAGTTTAGATGCTGATTCACTTACTGAGTTGCTTGTTGAAGCTGACTCTGAAGCTACTTTAGATGCTGATTCACTTACTGAGTTGCTTGTTGAAGCTGATTCTGAAGCAACTTTAGATGCTGATTCGCTCACTGAGTTGCTTGTTGAAGCTGATTCTGAAGCTACTTTAGATGCTGATTCGCTTACTGAGTTGCTTGTTGAAGCTGACTCTGAGGTAAGTTTAGATGCTGATTCGCTCACTGAGTTGCTTGTTGAAGCTGACTCTGAAGCTACTTTAGATGCTGATTCGCTCACTGAGTTGCTTGTTGAAGCTGATTCTGATGTAAGTTTAGATGCTGATTCGCTCACTGAGTTGCTTGTTGAAGCTGATTGTGAAGCTACTTCTGAAGCACGTTTAGATGCTGATTCACTTACTGAGTTGCTTGTTGAAGCTGACTCTGAGGTAAGTTTAGATGCTGATTCACTTACTGAGTTGCTTGTTGAAGCTGATTCTGATGTAAGTTTAGATGCTGATTCGCTCACTGAGTTGCTTGTTGAAGCTGATTCTGAAGCAACTTTAGATGCTGATTCGCTTACTGAGTTGCTTGTTGAAGCTGATTCCGATGTAAGTTTAGATGCTGACTCACTTACTGAGTTGCTTGTTGAAGCTGATTGTGAAGCTACTTCTGAAGCACGTTTAGATGCTGATTCGCTTACTGAGTTGCTTGTTGAAGCTGATTCTGATGTAAGTTTAGATGCAGATTCGCTCACTGAGTTGCTTGTTGAAGCTGATTCTGAGGCAACTTTAGATGCAGATTCGCTCACTGAGTTGCTTGTTGAAGCTGACTCTGAAGCTACTTTAGATGCTGACTCACTTACTGAGTTGCTTGTTGAAGCTGATTCCGATGTAAGTTTAGATGCTGATTCACTTACTGAGTTGCTTGTTGAAGCTGATTGTGAAGCTACTTCTGAAGCACGTTTAGATGCTGATTCACTTACTGAGTTGCTTGTTGAAGCTGACTCTGAAGCTACTTTAGATGCAGATTCACTTACTGAGTTGCTTGTTGAAGCTGACTCTGAAGCAACTTTAGATGCTGATTCACTCACTGAGTTGCTTGTTGAAGCTGACTCTGAAGCTACTTTAGATGCTGATTCGCTTACTGAGTTGCTTGTTGAAGCTGATTGTGATTCTACTTCTGAAGCAACTTTAGAGGCTGACTCGCTCACTGAGTTGCTTGTTGAGGCTGACTCTGATGTAAGTTTAGATGCTGATTCGCTTACTGAGTTGCTTGTTGAAGCTGATTCTGATGTAAGTTTAGATGCAGATTCGCTTACTGAGGTGCTTGTTGAAGCTGATTGTGATTCTACTTCTGAAGCACGTTTAGATGCAGATTCACTTACTGAGTTGCTTGTTGAAGCTGATTCTGAAGCTACTTTAGATGCTGATTCGCTTACTGAGTTGCTTGTTGAAGCTGACTCTGATGTAAGTTTAGAGGCTGACTCGCTTACTGAGTTGCTTGTTGAAGCTGACTCTGATGTAAGTTTAGAGGCTGACTCGCTTACTGAGTTGCTTGTTGAAGCTGACTCTGAAGCACGTTTAGATGCAGATTCACTTACTGAGTTGCTTGTTGAAGCTGACTCTGATGTAAGTTTAGAGGCTGACTCGCTTACTGAGTTGCTTGTTGAAGCTGACTCTGAAGCTACTTTAGATGCTGATTCGCTTACTGAGTTGCTTGTTGAAGCTGACTCTGATGTAAGTTTAGAGGCTGACTCGCTTACTGAGTTGCTTGTTGAAGCTGACTCTGAAGCACGTTTAGATGCAGATTCACTTACTGAGTTGCTTGTTGAAGCTGATTCTGAAGCTACTTTAGATGCTGATTCGCTCACTGAGTTGCTTGTTGAAGCTGATTGTGAAGCTACTTCTGAAGCACGTTTAGATGCAGATTCGCTCACTGAGTTGCTTGTTGAAGCTGACTCTGAAGCTACTTTAGATGCTGACTCACTCACTGAGTTGCTTGTTGAAGCTGACTCTGAAGCTACTTTAGATGCTGATTCACTCACTGAGTTGCTTGTTGAAGCTGACTCTGAAGCTACTTTAGATGCTGATTCGCTTACTGAGTTGCTTGTTGAAGCTGACTCTGAGGCAACTTTAGATGCTGATTCACTTACTGAGTTGCTTGTTGAAGCTGATTCTGAAGCAACTTTAGATGCAGATTCGCTTACTGAGTTGCTTGTTGAAGCTGATTCTGAAGCAACTTTAGATGCTGATTCACTCACTGAGTTGCTTGTTGAAGCTGACTCTGAAGCTACTTTAGATGCTGATTCGCTTACTGAGTTGCTTGTTGAAGCTGATTCTGAAGCTACTTTAGATGCTGATTCGCTTACTGAGTTGCTTGTTGAAGCTGATTCTGATGTAAGTTTAGATGCTGATTCACTTACTGAGTTGCTTGTTGAAGCTGATTCTGATGTAAGTTTAGATGCTGATTCGCTCACTGAGTTGCTTGTTGAAGCTGATTGTGAAGCTACTTCTGAAGCACGTTTAGATGCTGATTCACTTACTGAGTTGCTTGTTGAAGCTGACTCTGAAGCTACTTTAGATGCAGATTCACTTACTGAGTTGCTTGTTGAAGCTGACTCTGAAGCTACTTTAGATGCAGATTCACTTACTGAGTTGCTTGTTGAAGCTGACTCTGAAGCTACTTTAGATGCAGATTCGCTTACTGAGTTGCTTGTTGAAGCTGATTCTGAAGCTACTTTAGATGCTGATTCGCTTACTGAGTTGCTTGTTGAAGCTGATTCTGATGTAAGTTTAGATGCAGATTCGCTCACTGAGTTGCTTGTTGAAGCTGATTGTGAAGCTACTTCTGAAGCACGTTTAGATGCAGATTCACTTACTGAGTTGCTTGTTGAAGCTGATTCTGATGTAAGTTTAGATGCAGATTCGCTCACTGAGTTGCTTGTTGAAGCTGATTCTGAAGCTACTTTAGATGCTGATTCGCTCACTGAGTTGCTTGTTGAAGCTGATTGTGAAGCTACTTCTGAAGCACGTTTAGATGCAGATTCGCTCACTGAGTTGCTTGTTGAAGCTGACTCTGAAGCTACTTTAGATGCTGACTCACTCACTGAGTTGCTTGTTGAAGCTGACTCTGAAGCTACTTTAGATGCTGATTCACTCACTGAGTTGCTTGTTGAAGCTGACTCTGAAGCTACTTTAGATGCTGATTCGCTTACTGAGTTGCTTGTTGAAGCTGATTCTGAAGCTACTTTAGATGCTGATTCGCTTACTGAGTTGCTTGTTGAAGCTGATTCTGATGTAAGTTTAGATGCTGATTCGCTTACTGAGTTGCTTGTTGAGGCTGACTCTGATGTAAGTTTAGATGCTGATTCGCTTACTGAGTTGCTTGTTGAAGCTGATTCTGATGTAAGTTTAGATGCAGATTCGCTTACTGAGGTGCTTGTTGAAGCTGATTGTGATTCTACTTCTGAAGCACGTTTAGATGCAGATTCACTTACTGAGTTGCTTGTTGAAGCTGATTCTGAAGCAACTTTAGATGCAGATTCGCTTACTGAGTTGCTTGTTGAAGCTGATTCTGAAGCAACTTTAGATGCTGATTCACTCACTGAGTTGCTTGTTGAAGCTGACTCTGAAGCTACTTTAGATGCTGATTCGCTTACTGAGTTGCTTGTTGAAGCTGATTCTGAAGCTACTTTAGATGCTGATTCGCTTACTGAGTTGCTTGTTGAAGCTGATTCTGATGTAAGTTTAGATGCTGATTCACTTACTGAGTTGCTTGTTGAAGCTGATTCTGATGTAAGTTTAGATGCTGATTCGCTCACTGAGTTGCTTGTTGAAGCTGATTGTGAAGCTACTTCTGAAGCACGTTTAGATGCTGATTCACTTACTGAGTTGCTTGTTGAAGCTGACTCTGAAGCTACTTTAGATGCAGATTCACTTACTGAGTTGCTTGTTGAAGCTGACTCTGAAGCTACTTTAGATGCAGATTCACTTACTGAGTTGCTTGTTGAAGCTGACTCTGAAGCTACTTTAGATGCAGATTCGCTTACTGAGTTGCTTGTTGAAGCTGATTCTGAAGCTACTTTAGATGCTGATTCGCTTACTGAGTTGCTTGTTGAAGCTGATTCTGATGTAAGTTTAGATGCTGATTCACTTACTGAGTTGCTTGTTGAAGCTGATTCTGATGTAAGTTTAGATGCTGATTCGCTCACTGAGTTGCTTGTTGAAGCTGATTGTGAAGCTACTTCTGAAGCACGTTTAGATGCTGATTCACTTACTGAGTTGCTTGTTGAAGCTGACTCTGAAGCTACTTTAGATGCTGATTCACTTACTGAGTTGCTTGTTGAAGCTGACTCTGAAGCTACTTTAGATGCAGATTCACTTACTGAGTTGCTTGTTGAAGCTGACTCTGAAGCTACTTTAGATGCAGATTCGCTTACTGAGTTGCTTGTTGAAGCTGATTCTGAAGCTACTTTAGATGCTGATTCGCTTACTGAGTTGCTTGTTGAAGCTGATTCTGATGTAAGTTTAGATGCAGATTCGCTCACTGAGTTGCTTGTTGAAGCTGATTGTGAAGCTACTTCTGAAGCACGTTTAGATGCAGATTCACTTACTGAGTTGCTTGTTGAAGCTGATTCTGATGTAAGTTTAGATGCAGATTCGCTCACTGAGTTGCTTGTTGAAGCTGATTCTGAAGCTACTTTAGATGCTGATTCGCTCACTGAGTTGCTTGTTGAAGCTGATTGTGAAGCTACTTCTGAAGCACGTTTAGATGCAGATTCGCTCACTGAGTTGCTTGTTGAAGCTGACTCTGAAGCTACTTTAGATGCTGACTCACTCACTGAGTTGCTTGTTGAAGCTGACTCTGAAGCAACTTTAGATGCTGATTCACTCACTGAGTTGCTTGTTGAAGCTGACTCTGAAGCTACTTTAGATGCTGATTCGCTTACTGAGTTGCTTGTTGAAGCTGATTCTGAAGCTACTTTAGATGCTGATTCGCTTACTGAGTTGCTTGTTGAAGCTGATTCTGATGTAAGTTTAGATGCTGATTCGCTTACTGAGTTGCTTGTTGAAGCTGATTCTGATGTAAGTTTAGATGCAGATTCGCTCACTGAGTTGCTTGTTGAAGCTGACTCTGAAGCTACTTTAGATGCAGATTCGCTTACTGAGTTGCTTGTTGAAGCTGATTCTGAAGCTACTTTAGATGCTGATTCGCTTACTGAGTTGCTTGTTGAAGCTGATTCTGATGTAAGTTTAGATGCAGATTCGCTCACTGAGTTGCTTGTTGAAGCTGATTGTGAAGCTACTTCTGAAGCACGTTTAGATGCAGATTCACTTACTGAGTTGCTTGTTGAAGCTGATTCTGATGTAAGTTTAGATGCAGATTCGCTCACTGAGTTGCTTGTTGAAGCTGATTCTGAAGCTACTTTAGATGCTGATTCGCTCACTGAGTTGCTTGTTGAAGCTGATTGTGAAGCTACTTCTGAAGCACGTTTAGATGCAGATTCGCTCACTGAGTTGCTTGTTGAAGCTGACTCTGAAGCTACTTTAGATGCTGACTCACTCACTGAGTTGCTTGTTGAAGCTGACTCTGAAGCAACTTTAGATGCTGATTCACTCACTGAGTTGCTTGTTGAAGCTGACTCTGAAGCTACTTTAGATGCTGATTCGCTTACTGAGTTGCTTGTTGAAGCTGATTCTGAAGCTACTTTAGATGCTGATTCGCTTACTGAGTTGCTTGTTGAAGCTGATTCTGATGTAAGTTTAGATGCTGATTCGCTTACTGAGTTGCTTGTTGAAGCTGATTCTGATGTAAGTTTAGATGCAGATTCGCTCACTGAGTTGCTTGTTGAAGCTGATTGTGAAGCTACTTCTGAAGCACGTTTAGATGCAGATTCACTTACTGAGTTGCTTGTTGAAGCTGATTCTGATGTAAGTTTAGATGCTGATTCACTTACTGAGTTGCTTGTTGAAGCTGACTCTGAAGCTACTTTAGATGCTGACTCACTTACTGAGTTGCTTGTTGAAGCTGACTCTGATGTAAGTTTAGAGGCTGACTCGCTTACTGAGTTGCTTGTTGAAGCTGACTCTGATGTAAGTTTAGAGGCTGACTCGCTTACTGAGTTGCTTGTTGAAGCTGACTCTGAAGCACGTTTAGATGCAGATTCACTTACTGAGTTGCTTGTTGAAGCTGACTCTGATGTAAGTTTAGAGGCTGACTCGCTTACTGAGTTGCTTGTTGAAGCTGACTCTGATGTAAGTTTAGAGGCTGACTCGCTTACTGAGTTGCTTGTTGAAGCTGACTCTGATGTAAGTTTAGAGGCTGACTCGCTTACTGAGTTGCTTGTTGAAGCTGACTCTGAAGCACGTTTAGATGCAGATTCACTTACTGAGTTGCTTGTTGAAGCTGACTCTGAGGCAACTTTAGATGCTGACTCGCTCACTGAGTTGCTTGTTGAAGCTGACTCTGAGGTAAGTTTAGATGCTGATTCGCTCACTGAGTTGCTTGTTGAAGCTGATTCTGAGTAAGCAAGAGAAGCCGATTGGCTAGTGGAAGCACTTGCAGACATTGATTTATATACAACATCTGATACAAGTGGTTTTACCGTATTCTGTGTACCATCTTTATAAGTAATGGTTACAGTACCGTCTGAAGATATGCTATAGCCAGCATCTCCTGATTTAATACGATTTGCAACTTCAGGGTTTGAAGCTTTCACCGCAGCAATGACAGCTTTCTTATCCTCTTCAGTCAAGGCAGTTGCATTGGTTACTGGTACTGTCGAAGGTGTAACAGCTGGGAATTTATCTCTCAATTTGCCTTGAGCAAGGATAAAGGTTTCCGTCTGTGTTTCGTTACCATTAGCATCTCTTGTGATAATTTTACGTGACCAACGGTTTGCTGTATATTCAGGAGTCGTTGTTCTTAAACCGTTACCTGGTCTCCAAACTTGGTCTGGTTTATATGTACCTGTTGTTTCTACAGTAGCAGGGGTTGCTTCTGTAGCATCAGTTACTCGATTATTGAAGGTAGGTTTCTGAACAGTTGCACCCACTAATTCTCCACGTAATGCATAGTTAGAGTCAATAAAATTCGTTTTAGTTGAAATGCCATCTGAAACTTCGATTTTATCTACTTTACCACTGTTATCTTTAGCAGTAGCTACAAATCGGTATTCATCTCCAGCAAAGATTTCATAACCATCTGGTTGCCCTTGGATGATTGTCTTCTTAGGCGCTGGAACCCATTGACCAGTTGCATCCTTAATTTCAAGACCGTATGTAACTTCTGGAGCTTGGTTTTCTTTAGTAATTGAACCATTTCCAACTTCTGAAGTAAAGGTGTCAGTTGTGTTTGCGCCTGCTGGAACTGATTGGGTAGCAGTCAAGGTCGCATTCTTAGTCAACAAACCATTCGTAGCATATTCAGGAGCTAAATCTGTCTTATCAAATGTAACTTCTGTTGCGCCTTCAGGAACTTCCTTGGTGTATGAACGTGTCGCATTTCCTTCGGTAACGTTCAAGGTTACAGTTGCACCTGGTTTAACATCTGTAATCGTAATTGACTGGTCTGGCAATCCACCTTTTTCAGTCATATTTTGGATAACTGGTGTCTTCAAGGAAACAGCTAGGTCCGTAACAGGGATATCACGTGTTGTCGTATCCTTGTAGGTAACCCTTACAACACCATTTTGGATGGTAATATCTTGAATACGCTCAGCTTCCTTAACATCCGATGTATCATGCGCTGCTCGAACTGCTGCCTTAATATCTGTCCGGTCTTGCTCAGTAAGGCTATCTGTATCCGCCACTTTCAGCAGACGACTTGGGTTGAGGCTAGCGTTCTTTTCGCTCAGTTTTCCTTGTTTAAGACGGAATGTAGCTCCTTCTTCTGCGTATAGCCCCTGAGAGTCCTCTGCTCTAATCGAACGAGTGATACTCCAATCTTGATAAGCGAGATTTGGTTTAACTGATCCTTCATTTGTTACATTTGTTACGGTCGCTGGAGTATCTTCTGTTGCAGTAGTAGGAGTAGAAATCATGTTAGTTGTTGTCGTACCCCATTTATTATCCAGAAGATTCGAATACTCTCCTTGATATGGAAAACCATTACGAATGGTAGTCTTAACAATCTTACCACTGTTATCAGTAACTTTCGTTTCAAACTGAAGTTTATCACCTGCATAGAAAGTATAAGTAGGCAATCCTTTCTCAGTTGTCGGTGTCAGTTCTTTCCATGTATTGGTTGCTTTATCCCATACTTTAACCGTGTTGCTCTTAATGATAGGTTTAACCTGCTCAGCAGTAATGCTTGCAGTTGCAGCATCCGATACCACAGGCTCTATCCGATTGTTATTAGCTGGATTTTGTTTGTTAACTGACTGAGTCACTGTTACATTGTTGGTTCCCTGTGGAAGGACACCATTATTTGCTGCATATACCGCTGCCAAGTCTTCCTTAGTAAAGGTTACCGTTCCATCTTGAGTAGCTGTTTTCGGAGCAAGCGCTACTCCAGCGACAGTCATGTTGACTGTTGCACCAGGTAGGGCATTTTCTACAGTAATCGCTTGGTCTGGCAAACCACCTTTTTCTGTTACTGTATCAGCCTTGATAGTTGGTGCTTGTGGTTTAACCTTGATGATAACCTGAGGATCGTCTTCGTGTCTTCTATCTGGACTTGAATCAGCTGGTAAGGCTATATCTACACGGTGAGCATAGATACCTGGAGTGGCAATCTCTGTCACTAGCTGATCTTTCCATCTTTCCAAGTAAATGTTGTCGCTTCAGGTGCTGTTGGAGATCCTTCAACTGGCTTAACAGCTCGTTGGGCGTCATCAATGATATATCTGAGGGAGTCAACGTCGCCAACAGTTGTTTCATAGACCTGTTTTGCCTCATATTTATAATCATTGAAGGTGAAGGAAGCAGCAGATGTCAAGGCAGGATTTGACGGCGTTACAGCTCCAAAACGTCCGTTAGGATATTGAGCAGTTACTGTGTAAGTTGTGCTGCTAGGACGGGCCTGAACTCCATTTTTAGTCTCGTGCAACCAGAGGGCACCAAAGTTACGACTATTGAAGCCTGTAGTGATTGTAGGACCTTCATTGTTGTTTTGATATGTATAAGACCATTTCGTTCCTCTTGGAAGGTCCTCAATTCTGACATATTGAGTTGTACGTCCACCCAATTTATTGTTCTTGCCAAATACTGAGTAGAAGGTACCTGTCAAACCATGTTCTGTGTATGGTTCTAATTTTTTGTAAACATCATACTTGTAGTTGACTTCGTCTACCGAACCGTCTGCATAGGTCACGACTAGAGTAGCTGTTTTGTTTGTTGCATCTTCAGATACTTTCGGTACAACTTTATTTGTTGTAGGGTCAGTTACTGTCTGGTCTGCAAGATTTTTCCATGCTACAGTTGCACTAGATGGGATATCACCTGAAAGGAAGTCTCTTGGATCTTGTTGGGACAAGTCTGTCTCGCCTTGAACAGCATAGAATTTACCAACACCATCTGCCGTTTGGTTTTTGGCTGCTGGTCTGTACTTATCCGCCTGACTTTGAACAGTGATGGAAATATCTTTGGTTGCTGGATTATTTTTCTTATCCTGTGCAGCAATCCTAGTATTCAGTGTTTTCCCTTTTTGATCTACAGCTGGTGTTCCTACGATTTTACCATTTTCATAGCGAAGACCTTTTGGAAGATTATTTACTGTTGGATAGCCTTCTTTGACCCCTACACCTGCATCCGTCACACTAAGTTGGATATCTGTATCAGAGAGTGGCTCTCCTGCTGTTACCGTAAATCTTGTAGTCTCAGCTGTTTCATTATTTTTAAATGTTTTAATAACTGGTGGCGTAGTATCAACGGCGATTGCACGTATTGTGTCAGTATCACTAGTAACATTATCCGCAGTTGCTCTAGAGGTCACATCTGTACCATCTTTAACAACACTATCTGGAAGAGTGATTACACCCGTGTTTGGATCGATTGTCACTCCTGTAGGAGCATTTGGAATCGTCCATCTTCCATTGTTTTTCTGTGCTTCGATCGTCTTAGTTGTTGTCGATCCTGTAGGTGTATAGGTTACGCTGACACGGTTAGTGGTTGTCTCACTTGCCTTTGGTGTAACCGTAACATTACCATTTTGACTGTTTACATCACCGTTTGGAGCTGTTGGTTTCACCTTAAATACAACCGTTTGTTGTTTGTCAACTGCGAAGGTTGTACGTGTTTCACTGTTTTGGTTCTTAGTTTCTGCAGGGAAGACCGCCTGGGCGACACGAGTGTATGTACCTGGAATGCTAAATACTTCGTTAGGATCTATTGCCCCTCTATTGCCGGCCCATTCAAAGTTCATACCTGTTGGGAAGAAGGTATCATCTTGGACTGTTCCATTATTCGTAGTTGCCAGATAATTATGGGCATCCCCAAGTCTCGTATTAACGTTAGTCAAAACTTCGTTGTTATTAGAAAGGTTTTTCTTGACAACATCTACCACACGATATTTCATGTAGTAGGTAGAAGTGTTGGTTCCATCAGAAACATTGATTCGGGTTGTTTTAACACTAGGTCTGCATTGTTGGCTACTGTTCCAGAAATCTGACGGGCACTGTATTTAGCGCTTTCTGTTTTATCTGTTTGAGCTGCGAAGGCCTGAGCAGTTACACCTGAAGGAAGTGCATCTCCAGTAAAGGTCATAGTCTTCAGGTTACCCGAGTTATCCCATGCTTTGAAGATTGGGTTGAATTGTGCACCACGGTAAACTGTAAAGAGTGGATTTGCTGGTTCTGTGGTTGGCAAGGCATAACCTTGGACTTGGAGTTTCGGTGCCACGTTGTCCGTTACTGTAAAGTTAACTGGCACGTCATCCGTCGAACCATCTGGATAGGTTACTACAACTGTACGTGTCAAGCGTCCGTTAGAAACTGTTAGATTTTCTCCATTCTTCCATGCGTAGCTAATTGCAGTTCCAGAAGTTGTTCCCTTAGCTGGCAAGGCAGATTTATTAGCAATGTATGCTTCTGCTGGTTGGTAGCCTGATACTTGGCCATTTTCTGGCAAGTCTAGTCTAGCGTTTGTCACAGCCGTCGGAACATACTTATCTGACTGCTTACGAACCTCGATACGGACATAAGCATTGTTTGTATCGTTATTAGCAGCATTATTATTGGTTAAACTAGAAGCATCATATCCAGAAATATAACGAGTCCATCCTGTTGAACCATTGTCAGCGACAGTTTGACCTTTACCAACTTGACCTTTAATATTTACCTTGTATGGACTGGCGTCTGTTGCATTTCCAGCATGTCCCAAGTTATTGCTTTTATCTGTAAAGGCAACATTGGTTCCTTTTGAAGGATCTGTGATGCGTGCTTCATTTCTCACTGCAAAAGAAGTTGATAAATCAAAGGTCGTTGTCTGTCTATCATCTACCTTGATTTTTTCCAACTTACCGCTGTTATCCGTCAAGTTGACATCAACATCAAAGGCTTCTTCGCGGTAAACGATAATCTTGTGCCCTTCAATCGTTGCGCCTTTATTAGCAGTGATATTTTTGATAGTTGGAGCAACTGCATCTGGTGCTAGGGCTGTTCCGTTAGATGTCGCTCCGTCAGAGTTGAAGTTGTAGCCTGTTGCAGTAACACGACTAAGGTCTTTCACTTCTGGTTCTGCAATAGAGACCACACCATTACTTGGATTTAGCCTTACTCCCGTCGGAAGTGTATCCGTCGTTTGCCACTGATTACCAACTTTATTTACACTAAAATTAGTAGGAGCGTTGGCATCTGAAGGAGTATAAGAAACCTTCATACGGTCAGTATTTGCCTGTGGAGTAATTGTTACACTACCATCAACTGGTGTATCAATTTGAGGAGCTGCTGGTGTTCTCTCTTTTACGACATTCTCGAAGAAAACATCTTTCGTATCAATAGAGTCATTACCCTCATTATCTTTATAGACAACTTGGATTTGTTTTGTCAATCCGACCTTACCAGTTGCAAAGGTTGCATTAGTCAAACCATGACTGTTCAAGACTTCTCGTTTTTCAGTTTCTGATAGGATTGAACCCAACTTGCTCTTATCCATTGTTTCAGGCAAGGTTAGGTAGACAGTTTTTCCATTAACAGTTGCTTTAACAGCCATTTCTTCATTGTTGCCTGTACCAAACTCTCTATCATTCCCTACCCAGCTTACAGAAGTTACATTTAAATTAGAAAGAGAATTACTTTGTCCAGAAGGAACACGGTTCGTGTTTGGTAGAACTGCTGCCCCACTATTGCTTGGTTTACTTGTGTTTTGTACCCGTCCATATCGTCTGGCATCGCAAATCTATCAACAGTTGACGATACATTGTCAAAACCTTGAATAACTGACGCCGCGTCACGTAGAGGTGTCCCTTTGGCAATTTGAGTTGAAGTAAGTCCCTCATTAATAACAGGTTCAAAGACATCGGCCTGGGTTACAATACGGAAAGGAATATCATAAGTACCATTAACTCCTCGAACATTTGCTTTCAGAGTATAGTTCCCTTTTGAAAGTTTAATACCAGAACGTTCATTCGCGTTATACTGGATAGCAGTGCTACTGTCATTACGTCCATTAATAGCATAGGTGACTGCTGCGTTAGAAAGTTCCGTTTTTCTTCCATCTACTCGGTCATAAATCTCTGCTATCTGATTAAGACCACTAGGTCTGGTAAAATCGTTCAATCGACCCCATTTTAGGAAGGTATTTGGCACACCGTTCTTCAATTGCAAATAATAACGTTCTTGAGAACCGTTCATCTGCAGGAAGTTTCTATGACGTGAGTTTTCCAAAGAACGGAAACCAGCCATATAGTAGTCTTTCGTATTTGTATCACTTGTCGTTGTATAAGTGATACGGTAGCCTTCTAGACGGGCAGAACCTTTAGGGTGAATAGCATAGATGTTTTGGGTTGCATCTTGGATTGTTTGGAAAGCAAAATCACCTGCTTTTTTCACAGACTCTGGTATTTTATCTGTTTGGTAAAACACCGCTGGATTTTTATGAGCAAAGTCATGTAGAGATGTTAGATTTCCTTTTCCGACACCGTTTGGCCCAACACCACTGGCATCGTTATAGTAGTAGGAACCACCGTTATTATCGGCATTCCCTACGGCCCAACGCATATCACCTTGCTTGCTATTGTGACGGAAGGCATAATCTCCATTTCCAGTACCCAAAAGATTCCATGCTCCACTTGCTCTATCTTTTTGATAGAAGTTCATTTGTGTAATGGTGTGACCTTTTGGTACAGTAAAGTAGAAATATGGATTGTCGTGTGGTTCTCCACCCTCGTTGAAAATAACTTCCCAGTTCGTTGTTTGACCTGAGCGAGTTGCTTTCATGTAGACATTCTTTTTAATGTCTTGAACCAAAACACGAGTAGCAATATTGCTTCTTCCTGGCGCCTGCTCATTTCCCTGTCTTCCTTCAGTCGCATAAAGGAAAGTTCCTTCTTTATAGATATTAGCCTTAGAGTTATGGGCAGTCGCATCAGATTTCGATACTACATATCCAACTGTTGAGGTTTCAAAGTTTTGATTTCTATTTTCAGGCGCTACTTCTCTGAAACCAACTCCCTGTGCCATCTGCTTACCATTCAAGGCACTACGTTTTCCATTTGTAGCACGTTGAACCGCATTTGCAATAGAAGCTTCAGCTGTTCTGGCTTGCTTGATAACTGCTGTCAGATCAGCATTTGGATTTTTAAGAGCTTCTTCGATAGCTGTTACGGCATCATTAACCTTAGCAACTGCTGATTCGGTATTTGGTAAACCAATAGACTTAGCTAGGAATTCACCCATAGATGCTGAAATCTTAGAAAGTTTTACGATCTTCTTCAGCTTTTTTTGTTACTGTTGCATTTGCAGATGCTGCAACTGCTGCATCTGTTGTTGCTGTCGTTAAACTATTTTCTACAGAAGTAGGTTTATCTAGGCTCTGACCAATATGAGCAATCGCATTCAAGTTACGATTGATAGCATCCGTAAGAACTGTATTTGCAGATGGCTCTTCCTTACGAGTAGAAGTTGTACTATTTGCAACAGTCTCTGAAGAAGCTGTGGCTACAGATTCTGCAGTTGCAGGCTTGCTTGATTCAGAAATTGTTGCTGATTGGCTAGCTGATTCACTTAGAGAAGCTGATTCACTTAAGGATTGACTTGCACTTTCTGATACACTTTGAGACTGACTAGCGCTCTCTGATACACTTTGAGACTGACTAGCAGAGGTTGATTCTGACTGACCAGTAGTAGTTGACTGAGTAGAGGCTGTAGCTCCTTCTTCTGTCTTATCTTTTACTGTTCCTAGAACCGCTGAATCTCTCAAGGCAAGAGGTTTTTCTCCTCCCACTTCTTTTTCAACCGTTACATTCTCATTTGCATATACATGTCCTTGGGTAGCCATCGCTCCCCCAAGCACCGTTCCCGCTGCCGCTATTCCTCTCAGGATGTCCAAGCCTGTCAGAGTACTTGAGCTATGTTCTTCCACAACCTCTGTCACAACTTGAGCAGCATCTACACCGCCTCGTAAAACTTTAAAGAGTCCAAATTGAGAGGTCGAGGCACGCAACCAATGCTTACCAGATTTGATCAATTTGAAACGGGTCACACGATCCGTCTCTCTATATTCACCGTTTTGGCGTCTAAAAAACATATTTTTAGATTCCTTTCCATTCATTTTTATGTGGATTTTGTCATAAAATACCAAACTATATTATACATTTTTAGGTCAATTTTTTCAACAGTATACAAAACGTTTTTGCCTAAAAAAAAAAAAGTAATTTACATTTATATTTTTGTTATTTGCACGTATTTTTATAAATACACTTAAAAAGTATTATTCCAAGCCCTTTTTTTGACTTTTGAAATCGAGTTTTTAAACGTTTTTTTATATTATTAAATTGAGAAATATTAAATTTTTGTTACAAAAATTTTAATAGAAATTCCCAAAAAATTTTATAAAAATTTGATTTGTTTTTTTATGCTTTTTCATTCTCGATTCAATATTTTATCATATTTTTGTGTTTTACCTTGTCTCAATACTTGCTTTTACAGTTTAGATATACGTTCTATCATGGAAATATCTCTTTTATATTCTCCTTAAAGTTACGTTTTTGAGCAACACATTACTGCATTCATAGAGGCCTTAAATGAACTCTTAAAGCAATACATATCATAAGTCTTCATTAAGATGATCAGTTTTTTACCTTTTTTGACTTTCGATACATATATATCAAAGTCTAAACTAAAAACTCTTTCATTACTTTACTAAAATACAGTAGAGGTTATAAGAGATAGAAATTCCAATGTATATACTTATGTCGCACAGCTCAAAATACTAATTTTGATTGAAGATAAGATTGAAATGCTAATTAATAGATTTATACTCAATGAAAATCAAAGAGCAAACTAGGAAACTAGCCGCAGGCTGTACTTGAGTACGGCAAGGCGACGTTGACGTAGTTTGAATTTGATTTTCGAAGAGTATTAGAACAAATAGTTGACCATTTTTGTTACTTTTTGATTTCGAATAAGTATAAAACGCTACTTGACAATATCATTCAAATCTACTGTGAACAAAAAGGACATTCTGATTAGCAGAACAGTCCTTTTTTCATATTTATAATTAAGAGCAATTTTTTTGTTCTATAGACATAAGGATTTTTTGAGCTTACCGAGTTTCATAGCTAGACTCTGATTATCGATAGGCTAAAGTATATTCAAATGTTTCTTATATGCTATCAGCTGTTTTACTTGATCCACCATTAGTTGCGATGTTTCACAAACTTGTGCCTGTTCTCCAACATGATTGGTCTGAGGGAAAGCAAGGACTGCTACCTTCAGTTTCAATGCAATATCCATAGGGTCTTGCCAGATCATTCCTTGGCTAATATCTAGCACTGCTAGTGCAGTCTCTAATACATTGTCATACTTTATCGGATTAAAAGAGCTTTGATAAAAGTGAACATTGGGATACTGGCCATAAGCTAGTAAAACATTACTCATCATAGTTGGGGCAAAAATATCGAAATCACACTCAGGTAAACTCTGAACAAGCTCGTCTAAACATTCTAATTCCTCAACAGTAGTAAAAACTACTAATCTCGGACGAAGTATTGAGTGATTATATTCTGACAAGGCTAGGTTAAATAGATGAGTATTTAAAATCGTTGACCAGTCCAAGCCATAGTAAAACCACCATAGACTAGTAAATCGGTTACGGCTCATCGTTCCCCACGGTTTCTCACTACCAATATAATGTAACACTAAAGGTAATTGATTATCTACTAATCTTGTACGAGAAAGTCTATATTCACTTTTATCATAAACATCATATCCTACAAAAAAATTATAGGTGTCATCGAGCGGTAACCATTCTTGACCAAAGGCCATAATCATAATAGATTGATCAGCATTTCTTACTTCTTTATAGTGTTCCTCAGATAAGTTTAACAACCAATCACGAACATTTTCTTGTCTCCAACGTTTGATATTAACAAGCATTACACCTGCATTCAGTTCCCATTTAACATCCTTATTTGTTCTAGGATCCAGTTCACTATCATTAACCGCCGCTATATAATAACCATCTAAATCATAGTCCAAAAGATGAACCACATTTCCTGTTACGATAAGATCACAGTCTAGATAAAGCGCTATATCCTCCTTAACATAATCTGCGATATAATAAATCAAAAATTTCGTAGCAGATATATGGGCGCTATTCTGAAGATTAAAATGCCTCATCGCTAACTCTTCCTCTGGTAAACGAATATTGACAATTTCCGAATCAAAGGGCTTCAACCATCCTTGAAGTGCAGAAAACCACTCTTGCGGAATATCCCCCTTATTAAATACATATATCCGTAATCCGCGTTGATGTGCGCATAAAGATTTAATGGTTACAATAGCTTGTTCACAATACGGCCTATCAAAGCATAAAATAATAGCTTTTTTAGCCAGTTGATTTTCCTGTAATTGATTCATCAATTCCCTTTCTATACTTTTTACACCCGATAAGAAGTAACATTTTTAGGTCAATCTATCATAGTGACTAATACCGTATGGATTTTGTCTAATCTTAAAGACTATCACTTCGATAGCAGTTTTTCTATGAGTTCAAGCATTTCTTGAGGATTCTCCTCAGATGCAATTTGGCTGTATGATTCTGTATCACGATTCGTTGTATCCCAGGCTAAAATAGGAAGTTGTCTTGCCTTAGCTTTACTTATCACATCAGACACCTCACGACCAGCATTGATATCCAAATAGAAGTCCAATTGGGAAAGAACACTATCTACATTGTAAAGCGTGCAATTTGGATAAACTCTTACGTTAGTATAAACTTGAAGGGCTAGTACAGAATCTGCAAAATCTGTTGGCGCTAAAATATGAAACTCTACATCTGGACAATTCTTCACAAGAAATTCTAGATGAGGCATCTCTAATGTTGCAGTCACAACCGCAGTACAAGCTCGTACCTTTTTCACTAGTCCTCTATAGCCTGACTCTAGAGAAAATTTTCTTAACAAGACATCCGACCATTCTAAACCATAGTAAAACCACCATTCTTCTCTTAGACGGTTGATTGTAATTTGTTGCCAAGGTTTCTTCCCTGTATAATGAATCATTTTTGCAGAAGCTTCCAGTAACTCAGCGTGTGGATACCAATCATTTTTATTTTGAAAGTAGGCAATAGTATCCATTCCTACCATGAAATTATAACTAGAGTCTAGTTCTTTCCATCGATTCTCAAAGAGGCGGTTCAAAATTCCCTGATCTCCAAAATCTGTTTGATGGTATTGGTTGGTTAACTGAATCAGGTCTTGCGTGACATTTTCTGCTCTCCACATGTCATTGTTGATTAATAAAAAACCAGCATTAAAAATATGTGTATAAAAATCATCTCTAACTGCTGCTAAAGGGATATCTGTCAAGTCCAAGTCCCACAACTCATCTATCGGTTTTCTTACGATAATATCCGAGTCTAAATACAGTACACGAGACTCACTTACATACTTTGGGATAAAATACCTAAAGAAGGTAGCGTAAGAAAGTCCCTCAAAGGGTAGGCGATAATCTTTCAGAATACTACTGTCAATCTGAACGTTCACAATCTCACTGTTCAAAATCTCTAGTCTTTTTTCCATCAATTGGAACCATTCTCTCGGAAGGTCATCATTGAAAACATAAAACTTAAGATTATCATGATGAACACATAGGGATTTTATCGTAGTCTCAACTTTATTCATATAAGCATTATCTGCACCTAAGACAATCGCTTTTTTCTCTTCTCTCATTCTCTATCTCATTTCTTTTTTATTCCCATCATATGTTTAGGGAGCTTACTTCCCATTATGACGGCAAAGCATTTAGGTAAGCCGATTGTTACACTACGACACGGAGTTTGGCAAATCAATTTCATTTGCCAAACGTAGTTAGTAAGGCAGTTAGCTAGACCACTCACTACCAGTTACGACGTAAAGTTTTACGAATCGATATTATTCGTAAAACTTTACTAGTGGAGCGCCTAGCCAAGTTCCATAGAAACTTGGCGTTAGTTACTTAGATTGTTACACAATCAAGTAACTTTGGCGATCTACATCTTTTCCTCCAACTCTACATCTGGATACTTATCTGCAAACCAACGAAGAGCAAAGTCATTTTCAAAGAGGAAGACTGGCTGGTCAAAACGATCTTTTGCCAAGATATTTCGGCTTGACGACATCCGTTCATCCAAGTCCTCAGGCTTAATCCAACGAACGGTCTTTTTCCCCATTGGGCTCATAACCACTTCTGCATTGTACTCGCCTTCCATGCGGTGTTTAAAGACTTCAAACTGGAGTTGCCCCACAGCACCTAGCATGTACTCGCCTGTTTGATAATTCTTATAGAGCTGAACGGCTCCTTCTTGCACCAATTGTTCAATCCCCTTGTGGAAGGATTTTTGCTTCATGACATTCTTAGCAGAAACCTTCATGAAAATTTCAGGAGTAAAGGTTGGCAGGGGTTCAAATTCAAACTTATTTTTCCAACTGTCAAGGTATCCCCAACCTGATAAGTACCTGTATCGTAAACCCCGATAATATCACCTGCTACGGCATTGGTCACATTCTCACGACTTTCCGCCATAAACTGAGTAACATTAGACAGTTTGGCACCCTTACCAGTACGAGGCAGGTTGACACTCATGCCACGCTCAAATTCACCTGATACGATACGGACAAAGGCGATACGGTCACGGTGACGAGGGTCCATGTTGGCTTGGATTTTAAAGACAAATCCTGAGAAATCCTTGTCGTAAGGATCCACAATTTCACCGTCTGTTTTCTTATGCCCATGTGGTTCTGGAGCAAACTTAAGAAAAGTCTCAAGGAAGGTCTGCACACCAAAGTTAGTAAGAGCCGAACCGAAGAAGACAGGTGTCAATTCTCCAGCTAGAATAGCTTCCTCTGAAAACTCATTTCCAGCTTCATTTAAAAGTTCAATATCATCCTTGACTTGCTCGTAGAAAGGGTTACTACCAAAAAGCTTGTCCCCATCTTCAAGACTGGCAAAACGCTCATCCCCTTTATAAAGTTCCAAGCGTTGGTTATAAAGGTCATAGAGCCCTTCAAAGGCTTCCCCATACCGATTGGCCAGTTCATCGGATAACTTGCAATACCCAAGACTTCTTCCAATTCTTGCAAGAGGTCCAGTGGCTCACGACCGTCACGGTCCAGCTTATTCATAAAGGTAAAAACCGGAATACCACGGTGTTTGACAACTTCAAACAATTTCTTAGTTTGGGCCTCGATACCCTTGGCAGAGTCCACGACCATGACCGCAGCATCCACCGCCATCAAGGTACGATAGGTATCTTCTGAGAAGTCCTCGTGTCCTGGCGTGTCGAGGATATTGACGCGCTTACCATCGTAGTCAAATTGCATAACAGATGAAGTAACCGAAATCCCACGTTGCTTCTCGATATCCATCCAGTCAGACTTGGCAAAAGTCCCTGTTTTCTTACCTTTAACCGTACCAGCCTCACGAATCTCGCCACCAAAATAGAGCAACTGCTCCGTGATGGTTGTTTTCCCCGCGTCCGGGTGAGAGATGATGGCAAAGGTACGACGTTTCTTAATTTCTTCTTGAATATTCATAAGTTCTCTTTCTTTGATTCTCTATTTTTCTTGTTTCAATAGCTAAGAATGATTTTTACATTGGATTTTACCATTCCTTTCAACACTCCATTATATCGGATTTTAGCATTTTTTTCAATTTCTATTTTATGTCAGAGTTTACTTGAATAAAAGTTATTTCTTATAGGTCAATATGTCGAAAACTGTGACAATTCAAGCAAAAATGATATAATAAAACAAAAAGGAGAAGTAATCATGTTAAAAGAATTTGGTCTAACCAATTTAGAAGTGACGAAAGATGATATTTACAAGAATCCAAGCAACCCTATTTTACGTATGTATGATGACGATGAATTAATCGGAACCTTTAATATTCTAACTGGAGAAGTATTGGAAAATTTGGACTTGGCAGACTATGACATTCGTTTTGCTCAAAAGCAAATTGAGTTAAATCGCGATAACTACCTTGAAACATGGAAGGACTACGTGGGACTACTACATGCCTAAATATTCTTTCTTAATACTCTTCAAAAATCTCTTCAAACCACGTCAGCGTCGGCTTGTCGTACTCAAGTACTGCCTGCGCCTAGCTTTCTAGTTTCCTCTTTGATTTTTATTGAGTATAAAAGTATGGTATTGAAATTCGTCCTAACGAACATAACCATAAAGGTCAAAAAGCGCATATTCACTTTTATATCCACGGAGAAGAAGTGGGTTCAATGTTTCTGAACGGTGAACTGAGAGATGGTAAAGCAAAAGCAAAAGACCTAAAAATGATAAGGCAATATGTCTTAGAAAATGCAGTTGAACTTCATGCTTTATGGAATGAATACCAAAAGAGTGCATATTAAAATCAAAGAATCTTAGTTTGCTAATCAACAACAAACAAAAACTATCTAGCAATTTTAATGCCTACTATTCAACTATTGCCCCACTTAGGTACTAACCATCCTACTCCCCTTGTAATCTTTAAAATAAATGTTACAATGAATATAGAAAAAGGTGTTGCGTCAACAACACCCTACAAAGCCGTTTAAGACGGTGACTGTAGTTACATAACTAAAAAATAGCTCGTTAACTCGCCAAAGTTAGAACGGCTATTTTTTTGTCTCTTTTAAAAACCTCTTTCTCGACTCGCCAGATGTCTTTTTTCATCTTTCCCTCCCTTATTTATAGGAAAATATGGTAAAATAGAACAGACTAAAAATCATCATTTCACGAAAGGATGCAAGATGAAAATTACGCAAGAAGAGGTAACACACGTTGCCAATCTTTCAAAATTACGATTCTCTGAAGAAGAAACTGCCGCCTTTGCGACCACCTTGTCTAAGATTGTTGACATGGTTGAGTTGCTGGGCGAAGTTGACACAACTGGTGTCGCACCTACTACGACCATGGCTGACCGCAAGACTGTACTCCGCCCTGATGTGGCCGAAGAAGGAACAGACCGTGATCGCTTATTTAAAAACGTACCTGAAAAAGACAATTACTATATCAAGGTACCAGCTATCCTAGACGATGGAGGAGATGCCTAATGACTTTCAACAATAAAACCATTGAAAACTTGCACAATCTCCTTGTCTCTAAGGAGATTTCAGCAACTGAATTGACCCAAGCAACGCTTGAAGATATCAAGTCTCGCGAGACAGCTATCAACGCTTTTATTACCATCGCTGAGGAGCAGGCTCTTGCTCAAGCCAAAGCTATTGATGAAGCTGGAATTGATGCTGATAACATCCTTTCAGGAATTCCACTTGCTGTCAAAGATAATATCTCTACAGACGGTATTCTTACAACTGCAGCCTCAAAAATGCTCTACAACTATGAGCCAATCTTTGATGCGACTGCGGTTGCCAATGCAAAGGCTAAAGGCATGATTGTCGTTGGGAAAACCAACATGGACGAATTTGCTATGGGTGGTTCAGGTGAAACTTCTCACTATGGTGCCACTAAAAATGCTTGGGACCACAGCAAAGTTCCTGGTGGCTCATCAAGTGGTTCTGCCGCAGCCGTAGCTTCTGGGCAAGTCCGCTTGTCTCTTGGATCTGATACTGGTGGTTCTATCCGCCAACCTGCTGCCTTCAATGGGATTGTCGGTCTCAAACCAACCTACGGAACGGTTTCTCGTTTCGGTCTCATTGCCTTTGGTAGCTCATTAGACCAGATTGGACCTTTTGCTCCTACTGTTAAGGAAAATGCTCTCTTGCTCAATGCTATTGCCAGCGAAGACGCTAAAGACTCTACTTCTGCTCCTGTCCGCATTGCCGACTTTACTTCAAAAATCGGTCAAGACATCAAGGGTATGAAAATTGCTTTGCCTAAGGAATACCTTGGTAAAGGGATTGACCCAGAGGTTAAGGAAACCATTCTTAATGCTGCTAAGCACTTTGAAAAACTGGGTGCTATCGTTGAAGAAGTCAGCCTGCCTCACTCTAAATACGGGGTTGCCGTCTACTACATCATCGCTTCATCTGAAGCTTCATCAAACTTGCAACGTTTTGATGGTATCCGTTACGGCTATCGTGCAGAGGATGCGACCAACCTTGATGAAATCTATGTAAACAGCCGTAGCCAAGGTTTCGGTGAAGAAGTGAAACGTCGTATCATGCTGGGTACTTTCAGCCTTTCATCAGGTTACTACGATGCCTACTACAAGAAAGCTGGACAGGTCCGTACCCTCATCATTCAAGATTTCGAAAAAGTCTTCGCAAATTATGACTTGATTTTGGGTCCAACTGCTCCAAGTGTTGCTTATGACTTGGACTCACTCAACCACGACCCAGTTGCCATGTACTTGGCTGACCTCTTGACTATACCTGTAAACTTGGCAGGATTGCCTGGAATTTCGATTCCTGCTGGATTCTCTCAAGGTCTACCTGTTGGTCTGCAATTGATTGGTCCTAAGTACTCAGAAGAGACTATTTACCAAGCAGCAGCTGCCTTTGAAGCAACAACAGACTACCACAAACAACAACCCGTGATTTTTGGAGGTGACAACTAATGAACTTTGAAACAGTCATTGGACTTGAAGTCCACGTAGAGCTCAACACCAATTCAAAAATCTTCTCACCTACTTCTGCCCACTTTGGAAATGACCAAAATGCCAATACCAACGTGATTGACTGGTCTTTCCCAGGAGTTCTGCCAGTTCTCAATAAAGGTGTTGTTGATGCCGGTATCAAGGCTGCTCTTGCCCTCAATATGGACATCCACAAAAAGATGCACTTTGACCGCAAGAACTACTTCTACCCTGATAATCCAAAAGCCTACCAAATTTCTCAGTTCGATGAGCCAATCGGTTATAACGGCTGGATTGAAGTCGAGCTAGAAGACGGTACGACTAAGAAAATCGGTATCGAGCGTGCCCACCTAGAGGAAGACGCTGGTAAAAACACACACGGTACAGACGGCTACTCTTATGTTGACCTCAACCGCCAAGGGGTGCCATTGATCGAGATTGTATCTGAAGCTGATATGCGTTCGCCTGAAGAAGCCTATGCTTACCTAACTGCCCTCAAGGAAGTTATCCAGTACGCTGGCATTTCTGACGTTAAGATGGAAGAAGGTTCTATGCGTGTGGATGCCAACATCTCCCTTCGTCCTTATGGTCAAGAGAAATTCGGTACCAAGACAGAGTTGAAAAACCTCAACTCCTTCTCAAATGTTCGTAAAGGTCTTGAATATGAAGTCCAACGCCAAGCTGAAATCCTTCGCTCAGGTGGTCAAATCCGCCAAGAAACACGCCGTTACGATGAAGCAAATAAAGCAACCATCCTCATGCGTGTCAAGGAAGGCGCTGCTGACTACCGCTACTTCCCAGAACCAGACCTACCCCTCTTTGAAATCTCAGACGAGTGGATTGAGGAAATGCGTACAGAGTTACCAGAGTTTCCAAAAGAACGCCGTGCACGCTACGTCTCTGACCTTGGCTTATCAGACTACGATGCTAGCCAGTTGACTGCAAACAAGGTCACTTCTGACTTCTTTGAAAAAGCTGTCGCTCTAGGTGGTGATGCCAAACAAGTCTCTAACTGGCTCCAAGGCGAAGTCGCTCAGTTCTTGAATGCTGAAGGCAAGACACTTGAACAAATCGAACTAACGCCAGAAAACTTGGTTGAAATGATTGCCATCATTGAAGACGGCACGATCTCGTCTAAGATTGCCAAGAAAGTCTTTGTCCACCTAGCTAAAAATGGCGGTGGCGCGCGTGAATACGTGGAAAGCAGGCATGGTTCAAATCTCAGATCCAGATATCTTAATCCCAATCATCCACCAAGTCTTTGCGGATAACGAAGCCGCAGTTGCTGACTTCAAGTCAGGCAAACGCAACGCAGACAAGGCCTTCACAGGATTCCTTATGAAGGCAACTAAAGGACAAGCCAACCCACAAGTTGCCCTTAAACTACTTGCACAGGAATTGGCCAAGTTGAAAGAAGAGTAAAAAAATAATCTCCAGATTAGGAACTATCAGTGAGTTCTCTAGGCTGGAGATTTTTCAATATGTCTCGTTATTGGGCGCTTCCGATATATGATATGTCCGTCGTACTCAAAAAGCCCTTCCCCTAGAAATAGAGGAAAGGCTTTTTTCTTGTTCATCATAAACTTCAGAATGATAGATAAGCGACTTATTACGCTTTATATCATTTCTTACTCTTTATCATCTTTACGACGTCTTGAAACTAATCCTAAACCAGTCATTGCAGCTAAAGCTCCAAGAAGGAGAGATGAAGTTGATGATTGAGTACCTGTATTCGGAAGTTCCCGTTTACCATCTACAAATGTTGATTCATTTGAATTCGCTATTTGAGTTGATTTATCTGATGTCGCTGTTACATCTGAATGTTCTGGGATATCTGATTGTCCAGGAACATCTGAATGAGAAGGGGTTTCATCATGAATTGGAGTAATCACTTTCTTAAAGATATGAGTTGTTACATTTCCAACTAAAATAGTCTTGACATATTCATAGCCAGTAAATGTTCCCTTATCTTTTGTACCATCTTCTTGAGGTTTTAGAATATTACCTTCAGTATCTTTCCAAACTGTTGATTTACTTTCTTCATTACTTGGAGTTGAAGGTGTTGGTGAATATGGTGTTGAAGAAGATTTCTTAGTATATACATGAATTGTATTTCCATCTTTATCTTTCTTCGTTTCTTTGAATGTGTACTCTGGAATGTCTTTCTTATCCTTTGTTCCTTTATCGGATGGGTTGATTTCTTTTCCTTTTTCATCTACATATGATGTTATTTTTTCCTTCACTTCAGGAGTTGGTTTTGTTGGTTCCACCGGTTTGTTTGGTTCCACCTCATATACATATGTTACGTTTTGTGGGGTTTCTGTTACTTTACCTTTTTCAGTACCTTCTGTACGTGTTGGTACTAGGTTGTATACTTTGCCACTTGGCGTTGTGATCTTACTTGGTTTCAACGCTTCTGTTGCTGTATTGAAGTCTTTACCTGTTGGTGCATCTTTTTCTGCATCTTTTGGTGTTTCGTAGCCTTCAATTGTATTACCTTCAGTATCTTTGTAAGTTACTGTTACGTTACCTTTAGCTAATTCATATACATAGGTTACGTTTTGTGGTTCTTCCGTTACTTTACCTTTTTCAGTACCTTCTGTACGTGTTGGTACTAGGTTGTATACTTTGCCATCTGGCGTTGTAATCTTAGCTGGTTTCAACACTTCTGTTACAGTAGTATACTCTTTTCCTGTTGGTGATTGTGTTTCCACTGTCTTAGGTGTTTCATAACCTGGAATCTTGTTACCTTCAGTATCTTTGTAAGTTACTGTTACGTTACCTTTAGCTAATTCATATACATAGGTTACGTTTTGTGGTTCTTCCGTTACTTTACCTTTTTCAGTACCTTCTGTACGTGTTGGTACTAGGTTGTATACTTTGCCATCTGGCGTTGTAATCTTACTTGGTTTCAACACTTCTGTTACAGTAGTATACTCTTTTCCTGTTGGTGATTGTGTTTCCACAGTCTTAGGTGTTTCATAACCTGGAATCTTGTTACCTTCAGTATCTTTGTAAGTTACTGTTACGTTACCTTTAGCTAATTCATATACATAGGTTACGTTTTGTGGTTCTTCCGTTACTTTTACCTTTTTCAGTACCTTCTGTACGTGTTGGTACTAGGTTGTATACTTTGCCATCTGGCGTTGTAATCTTAGCTGGTTTCAACACTTCTGTTACAGTAGTATACTCTTTTCCTGTTGGTGATTGTGTTTCCACAGTCTTAGGTGTTTCATAACCTGGAATCTTGTTACCTTCAGTATCTTTGTAAGTTACTGTTACGTTACCTTTAGCTAATTCATATACATAGGTTACGTTTTGTGGTTCTTCCGTTACTTTACCTTTTTCAGTACCTTCTGTACGTGTTGGTACTAGGTTGTATACTTTGCCATCTGGCGTTGTAATCTTAGCTGGTTTCAACACTTCTGTTACAGTAGTATACTCTTTTCCTGTTGGTGATTGTGTTTCCACAGTCTTAGGTGTTTCATAACCTGGAATCTTGTTACCTTCAGTATCTTTGTAAGTTACTGTTACGTTACCTTTAGCTAATTCATATACATAGGTTACGTTTTGTGGTTCTTCCGTTACTTTACCTTTTTCAGTACCTTCTGTACGTGTTGGTACTAGGTTGTATACTTTGCCATCTGGCGTTGTAATCTTACTTGGTTTCAACACTTCTGTTACAGTAGTATACTCTTTTCCTGTTGGTGATTGTGTTTCCACTGTCTTAGGTGTTTCATAACCTGGAATCTTGTTACCTTCAGTATCTTTGTAAGTTACTGTTACGTTACCTTTAGCTAATTCATATACATAGGTTACGTTTTGTGGTTCTTCCGTTACTTTACCTTTTTCAGTACCTTCTGTACGTGTTGGTACTAGGTTGTATACTTTGCCATCTGGCGTTGTAATCTTACTTGGTTTCAACACTTCTGTTACAGTAGTATACTCTTTTCCTGTTGGTGATTGTGTTTCCACAGTCTTAGGTGTTTCATAACCTGGAATCTTGTTACCTTCAGTATCTTTGTAAGTTACTGTTACGTTACCTTTAGCTAATTCATATACATAGGTTACGTTTTGTGGTTCTTCCGTTACTTTACCTTTTTCAGTACCTTCTGTACGTGTTGGTACTAGGTTGTATACTTTGCCATCTGGCGTTGTAATCTTACTTGGTTTCAACACTTCTGTTACAGTAGTATACTCTTTTCCTGTTGGTGATTGTGTTTCCACAGTCTTAGGTGTTTCATAACCTGGAATCTTGTTACCTTCAGTATCTTTGTAAGTTACTGTTACGTTACCTTTAGCTAATTCATATACATAGGTTACATTTTGTGGGGTTTCTGTTACTTTACCTTTTTCAGTACCTTCTGTACGTGTTGGTACTAGGTTGTATACTTTGCCACTTGGCGTTGTAATCTTAGCTGGTTTCAACACTTCTGTTACAGTAGTATACTCTTTTCCTGTTGGTGATTGTGTTTCCACAGTCTTAGGTGTTTCATAACCTGGAATCTTGTTACCTTCAGTATCTTTGTAAGTTACTGTTACGTTACCTTTAGCTAATTCATATACATAGGTTACGTTTTGTGGTTCTTCCGTTACTTTACCTTTTTCAGTACCTTCTGTACGTGTTGGTACTAGGTTGTATACTTTGCCATCTGGCGTTGTAATCTTACTTGGTTTCAACACTTCTGTTACAGTAGTATACTCTTTTCCTGTTGGTGATTGTGTTTCCACAGTCTTAGGTGTTTCATAACCTGGAATCTTGTTACCTTCAGTATCTTTGTAAGTTACTGTTACGTTACCTTTAGCTAATTCATATACATAGGTTACGTTTTGTGGTTCTTCCGTTACTTTACCTTTTTCAGTACCTTCTGTACGTGTTGGTACTAGGTTGTATACTTTGCCATCTGGCGTTGTAATCTTAGCTGGTTTCAACACTTCTGTTACAGTAGTATACTCTTTTCCTGTTGGTGATTGTGTTTCCACAGTCTTAGGTGTTTCATAACCTGGAATCTTGTTACCTTCAGTATCTTTGTAAGTTACTGTTACGTTACCTTTAGCTAATTCATATACATAGGTTACGTTTTGTGGTTCTTCCGTTACTTTACCTTTTTCAGTACCTTCTGTACGTGTTGGTACTAGGTTGTATACTTTGCCATCTGGCGTTGTAATCTTACTTGGTTTCAACACTTCTGTTACAGTAGTATACTCTTTTCCTGTTGGTGATTGTGTTTCCACAGTCTTAGGTGTTTCATAACCTGGAATCTTGTTACCTTCAGTATCTTTATAAGTTACTGTTACGTCACCTTTAGCTAATTCATATACATAAGTTACGTTTTGTGGTTCTTCTGTTACTTTTCCACTTTCTGTTCCTTCTGTACGTGCTGGTACTAGGTTGTATACTTTTCCATCTTGTGTTGTAATCTTACTTGGTTTCAACGCGTCTGTTGCTGTATTGAAGTCTTTTCCTGTTGGTGCATCTTTTTCTGCATCTTTTGGTGTTTCGTAGCCTTCAATTGTATTACCTTCTGTATCTTTGTATGTTACTGTTACATTACCTTTAGCTAATTCATATACATAAGTCACGTTTTGTGGTGTTTCTGTTACTTTACCATTTTCGTTTCCTTCTGTACGTGCTGGGACTAAGTTGTATACTTTTCCATCTGGCGTTGTAATCTTACTTGGTTTCAACGCGTCTGTTACAGTAGTGTACTCTTTTCCTGTTGGTGATTGTGTTTCCACTGTCTTAGGTGTTTCATACCCTGGAATCTTGTTACCTTCTGTATCTTTGTAAGTTACTGTTACATCACCTTTAGCTAATTCGTATACATAAGTTACGTTTTGTGGTTCTTCTGTTACTTTTCCACTTTCGTTTCCTTCTGTACGTGCTGGTACTAGGTTGTATACTTTGCCACTTGGCGTTGTAATCTTACTTGGTTTCAACGCGTCTGTTGCTGTGTTGAAGTCTTTTCCTGTTGGTGCATCTTTTTCTGCGTCCTTAGGTGTTTCGTAGCCTTCAATTGTATTACCTTCAGTATCTTTGTAAGTTACTGTTACATCACCTTTAGCTAGTTTATATACATAAGTCACATTTTGTGGTGTTTCTGTTACTTTGCCAGTTTCATTTCCTTCTGTACTTTCAGGTACTAAGTTGTATACTTTGCCACTTGGCGTTGTAATCTTAGCTGGTTTCAACGCGTCTGTTGCTGTATTGAAGTCTTTTCCTGTTGGTGCAGCTTTTTCTGCATCTTTTGGTGTTTCGTAGCCTTCAATTGTATTACCTTCAGTATCTTTGTAAGTTACTGTTACATTACCTTTAGCTAATTCATATACATAAGTTACGTTTTGTGGTTCTTCTGTTACTTTTCCACTTTCTGTTCCTTCTGTACGTGCTGGTACTAAGTTGTATACTTTTCCATCTGGTGTTGTAATCTTACTTGGTTTCAACGCTTCTGTTACAGTAGTGTACTCTTTTCCTGTTGGTGATTGTGTTTCCACTGTCTTAGGTGTTTCATACCCTGGAATCTTGTTACCTTCAGTGTCTTTATAAGTTACTGTTACATCACCTTTAGCTAGTTTATATACATAAGTCACATTTTGTGGTGTTTCTGTTACTTTGCCTGTTTCGTTTCCTTCTGTACTTTCAGGTACTAAGTTGTATACTTTGCCACTTGCTGTTGTAATCTTAGCTGGTTTCAACGCTTCTGTTGCTGTATTGAAGTCTTTTCCTGTTGGTGCATCTTTTTCTGCATCTTTTGGTGTTTCGTAGCCTTCAATTGTATTACCTTCTGTATCTTTGTAAGTTACTGTTACATCACCTTTAGCTAGTTTATATACATAAGTCACATTTTGTGGTGTTTCTGTTACTTTGCCTGTTTCGTTTCCTTCTGTACTTTCAGGTACTAAGTTGTATACTTTGCCACTTGCTGTTGTAATCTTAGCTGGTTTCAACGCTTCTGTTGCTGTATTGAAGTCTTTTCCTGTTGGTGCATCTTTTTCTGCATCTTTTGGTGTTTCGTAGCCTTCAATTGTGTTACCTTCTGTATCTTTGTAAGTTACTGTTACATCACCTTTAGCTAGTTTGTATACATAAGTCACATTTTGTGGTGTTTCTGTTACTTTGCCAGTTTCGTTTCCTTCTGTACTTTCTGGTACTAAGTTATATACTTTACCACTTGCTGTTGTAATCTTAGCTGGTTTCAACGCTTCTGTTGCTGTATTGAAGTCTTTTCCTGTTGGTGCATCTTTTTCTGCATCTTTTGGTGTTTCGTAGCCTTCAATTGTATTACCTTCTGTATCTTTGTAAGTTACTGTTACATCACCTTTAGCTAGTTTATATACATAAGTCACATTTTGTGGTGTTTCTGTTACTTTTCCACTTTCAGTTCCTTCTGTACGTGCTGGTACTAGGTTGTATACTTTGCCACTTGCTGTTGTAATCTTAGCTGGTTTCAACGCGTCTGTTGCTGTATTGAAGTCTTTTCCTGTTGGTGCATCTTTTTCTGCATCTTTTGGTGTTTCGTAGCCTTCAATTGTATTACCTTCTGTATCTTTGTAAGTTACTGTTACATCACCTTTAGCTAGTTTATATACATAAGTCACATTTTGTGGTGTTTCTGTTACTTTGCCTGTTTCGTTTCCTTCTGTACTTTCAGGTACTAAGTTGTATACTTTGCCACTTGCTGTTGTAATCTTAGCTGGTTTCAACGCGTCTGTTGCTGTATTGAAGTCTTTTCCTGTTGGTGCATCTTTTTCTGCATCTTTTGGTGTTTCGTAGCCTTCAATTGTATTACCTTCTGTATCTTTGTATGTTACTGTTACATTACCTTTAGCTAATTCATATACATAAGTCACGTTTTGTGGTGTTTCTGTTACTTTACCATTTTCGTTTCCTTCTGTACGTGCTGGGACTAAGTTGTATACTTTTCCATCTGGCGTTGTAATCTTACTTGGTTTCAACGCGTCTGTTACAGTAGTGTACTCTTTTCCTGTTGGTGATTGTGTTTCCACTGTCTTAGGTGTTTCATACCCTGGAATCTTGTTACCTTCTGTATCTTTGTAAGTTACTGTTACATCACCTTTAGCTAATTCGTATACATAAGTTACGTTTTGTGGTTCTTCTGTTACTTTTCCACTTTCGTTTCCTTCTGTACGTGCTGGTACTAGGTTGTATACTTTGCCACTTGGCGTTGTAATCTTACTTGGTTTCAACGCGTCTGTTGCTGTGTTGAAGTCTTTTCCTGTTGGTGCATCTTTTTCTGCGTCCTTAGGTGTTTCGTAGCCTTCAATTGTATTACCTTCAGTATCTTTGTAAGTTACTGTTACATCACCTTTAGCTAGTTTATATACATAAGTCACATTTTGTGGTGTTTCTGTTACTTTGCCAGTTTCATTTCCTTCTGTACTTTCAGGTACTAAGTTGTATACTTTGCCACTTGGCGTTGTAATCTTAGCTGGTTTCAACGCGTCTGTTGCTGTATTGAAGTCTTTTCCTGTTGGTGCAGCTTTTTCTGCATCTTTTGGTGTTTCGTAGCCTTCAATTGTATTACCTTCAGTATCTTTGTAAGTTACTGTTACATTACCTTTAGCTAATTCATATACATAAGTTACGTTTTGTGGTTCTTCTGTTACTTTTCCACTTTCTGTTCCTTCTGTACGTGCTGGTACTAAGTTGTATACTTTTCCATCTGGTGTTGTAATCTTACTTGGTTTCAACGCTTCTGTTACAGTAGTGTACTCTTTTCCTGTTGGTGATTGTGTTTCCACTGTCTTAGGTGTTTCATACCCTGGAATCTTGTTACCTTCAGTGTCTTTATAAGTTACTGTTACATCACCTTTAGCTAGTTTATATACATAAGTCACATTTTGTGGTGTTTCTGTTACTTTGCCTGTTTCGTTTCCTTCTGTACTTTCAGGTACTAAGTTGTATACTTTGCCACTTGCTGTTGTAATCTTAGCTGGTTTCAACGCTTCTGTTGCTGTATTGAAGTCTTTTCCTGTTGGTGCATCTTTTTCTGCATCTTTTGGTGTTTCGTAGCCTTCAATTGTATTACCTTCTGTATCTTTGTAAGTTACTGTTACATCACCCTTTAGCTAGTTTATATACATAAGTCACATTTTGTGGTGTTTCTGTTACTTTGCCTGTTCTCGTTTCCTTCTGTACTTTCAGGTACTAAGTTGTATACTTTGCCACCTGCTGTTGTAATCTTAGCTGGTTTCAACGCTTCTGTTGCTGTATTGAAGTCTCTTTCCTGTTGGTGCATCTTTTTCTGCATCTTTTTGGTGTTTCGTAGCCTTCAATTGTGTTACCTTCTGTATCTTTGTAAGTTACTGTTACATCACCTTTAGCTAGTTTGTATACATAAGTCACATTTTGTGGTGTTTCTGTTACTTTGCCAGTTTCGTTTCCTTCTGTACTTTCTGGTACTAAGTTATATACTTTACCACTTGCTGTTGTAATCTTAGCTGGTTTCAACGCTTCTGTTGCTGTATTGAAGTCTTTTCCTGTTGGTGCATCTTTTTCTGCATCTTTTGGTGTTTCGTAGCCTTCAATTGTATTACCTTCTGTATCTTTGTAAGTTACTGTTACATCACCTTTAGCTAGTTTATATACATAAGTCACATTTTGTGGTGTTTCTGTTACTTTTCCACTTTCAGTTCCTTCTGTACGTGCTGGTACTAGGTTGTATACTTTGCCACTTGCTGTTGTAATCTTAGCTGGTTTCAACGCGTCTGTTGCTGTATTGAAGTCTTTTCCTGTTGGTGCATCTTTTTCTGCATCTTTTGGTGTTTCGTAGCCTTCAATTGTATTACCTTCTGTATCTTTGTAAGTTACTGTTACATCACCTTTAGCTAGTTTATATACATAAGTCACATTTTGTGGTGTTTCTGTTACTTTGCCTGTTTCGTTTCCTTCTGTACTTTCAGGTACTAAGTTGTATACTTTGCCACTTGCTGTTGTAATCTTAGCTGGTTTCAACGCGTCTGTTGCTGTATTGAAGTCTTTTCCTGTTGGTGCATCTTTTTCTGCATCTTTTGGTGTTTCGTAGCCTTCAATTGTGTTACCTTCTGTATCTTTGTAAGTTACTGTTACATCACCTTTAGCTAGTTTATATACATAAGTCACATTTTGTGGTGTTTCTGTTACTTTGCCTGTTTCGTTTCCTTCTGTACTTTCAGGTACTAAGTTGTATACTTTGCCACTTGCTGTTGTAATCTTAGCTGGTTTCAACGCTTCTGTTGCTGTATTGAAGTCTTTTCCTGTTGGTGCATCTTTTTCTGCATCTTTTGGTGTTTCGTAGCCTTCAATTGTATTACCTTCTGTATCTTTGTAAGTTACTGTTACGTTTCCTTTTTGTAACTCATACTCATAAGTAACTGTTTGTTTTTCTGTAGTTACTTTACCAGTTTCACCAGCTGAACCTGTTTTTAGTCCATTATTTGCTGCAACAAGTTTATAAACTCTTCCATCTTCTTTTGTAATAGTTGCATCTTTTGTCGCAGTGTAGTCACTTCCTACTTGTCTACCTGTTACTAATGTTACTGGATCTTTTAGGTTTTCTTCTGTTCCTGCGATGACGTACTTAACTTCTACATCTCCACCTATTTTTGGTGCGTACTCATAAACTACTTCTTGTTTATCTGCTGTAACTGTACCCGTTTCTGCAGCTGATGTAGTTTTATGACCTTTATATACATAAACTTTTCCATCAGTAGCTGTTAATTCTTCACCTGCTGCTGGCGCTGTTGAAGTATATTCTTTTCCAACTTTTAATCCCTTAGCAACATCTGTTTCTTGTTTTAATTCAGTTGTTGTTCCTTCGATAACATATTTTGCAACTACATCTCCACCAACTGGAATAATTTTTTCATAATATACATTTTCAACTACATTACCGTTATTAATCAGTTCCTGAGAAACTAAGACTCTATCGATAAATTCTCTATCTGGAGCTTCAAAATTAGGTACTCTAGGTGAATTTGTTCTTGGCCAGTTTGGTTGATAATCATCAGTTCTATATTCCCATGGACCTTCTACTACTCGGCCTGTTTCTTTACCTGTGTAAACTTTTCTCGTAACTGTAATATTTTGTACAACAGGATTAGCAACTACATTACTCTCATTATTCTTTTCAAGATAGTTAATTGTACGAGTAATCGTTTTGCTTTCTTCTTTAAATGTTGCTTCCTCATAGACATACGTAACTTTTTTCGTTACTTGTCTTTCATAAGTTCCTGTTTCTAGAACTGAGTCCGCTTGAATCTCTTTAAATAAATACGGAATATTACCATAATTTATGAGATCTTCTTTTGTCGTAGTATATGGTTCTCCTGCAAAATCTCTTTTAGAAATTTTTGGTAGAATGTCATCTTTTCTATTATTGATATAACGAACTTCTAATTTACCACGAACGTCTTCTGTTCTTAATCCGACAATATTCGATTCTAACCATACATTTTGATTATTCTTCAAGAAAATTTGCGATGTACTTTTAACAAAGTTTTGATTTTCAGGATCAACTCGAAGATTAAAGTTATGTGTAAAGCCATGTTGTTTTGTTACCGTATAATCTTTTTTAAATTTATATTTAACGGCAGTAACATCTTTCCAATTTGTGATTTGATCAGCAGTTACGTAAGTTCCTGTAGTTTTATCAGCTGCAGTTGATGTCGTATATTCTATATCATACTCATCTGAATTCTCAGCAATAGGTCCTTCTAAATACGTTACTGCTTCACTCTTAGGAATTAAAACAACTGCTTCTTTGATTTTTTGAGGAGTATCTGTTAAGTTCTCAATTTGAGGTGTTAGAATAACTTGTTGTCCATTCTTCACATCAATAATCCCTCGTGTACCTGTTGTCCCTGGTTTAGAAATCGTTAATGATGTTGAATACTCAATTACATTATTCATCGTAACATTAATATTTGCTTTTGCAATTGTTCGACCTGATTCATGGCCTTCTACATAATCTGCATTTAAAGAACGATCATTACCAAATAAAGTTTCAGCATCACTATTCCACACAAGATAAGATTCTATATTATATGTTCCACTTTGAATTTGACCATTATTTTCTACTTCAAAAGTTAATGCCGCTGGTTTATAAGTTCCACCTTTAATCCATCCATCACGATTTAAATCAAAGCTAGATAACCCTAAATCTTTTGATTCGAAAATATAGGCACGTTTACCAGTTCCTTTATAATTTTCAATAATACGCGTTGGATTTACAGTATCATAATTTTCTTTATTCGATTATAAGCCCAATTACCATCTTCACTATTTACTCCACCATAATAAATTGATGTACTTGATAATAAACGATTGTCCGCTGTCAATCTAAAGTCTTTCAATGGTAACTTTGGATCTGCTAGTAACATTACACTTGTTTTATTAATATTTGGATCTAATTTTTGTAAGTCATATGTTTTTATACCATTTTTATCAGATTCTGCTAAGTAAAAATAATCTGGTGCTTCATAACTTACTGTAATTGGAATATTTTTTCCTCGTGTTAAATTATCTTTTGACAAGTCCCGTTTACCAATTTGATCCATTGATAAACGTAATGTTGTCGCTTCTTTTGTGTGTACTGCTGGATTACTTGCTCCCGTATTAGGGCGTTGTGTTGCAACAGCACTTTCTAATGTATTTTCAGCAGCTAATACTTGAGAAATTTTATCTTCATAACGCTGAATATTTGGATCTTTTGCTTTTTCTTTCCAAGTACCTACTGTTACATCTAAATTTGTTGTTAATCCTATAATTGTTTTAGAAGGTTGATTTCTATCTTGTAGTTCATCAACAATTCCAGGAGTTTTTAAAATTAAATGATTATATCTTTTATCTGGATTAATAGTAATTTCACTAAATAATTCGTCAATATTCATATATTCTTTAATTAATTCCGCCTGGTTATTCTCATTGACTCCATATAACTTAAAGTTCTCTTTAAATTGCCCACGTAAATCTTTATATCCTGCATGATATCCTTTTAATCCGGCATTTCCATTTTCTAATTCATTCGTTGCAACTTGATACATTTTAAATCTAGTAAAATAATTTCCTTCTTGATCTTTCGGGATAAGATAACTTAAATATTGACTCGGTAATGTTCCACCATCCGCTTTTAATTTATGATATGGAACTGTATACGTTGCGCCAAATGTATCTACATTACTAGCATTTGAAAATAGTCTTTGATTCGATTGTGTGTTAATGTAATCATCCATATTACCAATCGAAGGAGCACCATCACCCGCATAGATTCTAAAACCATCAGGATTTTCTAGCGTTTGTGTGAATGATGAACCATCTGGTCTATGTCCTACAGCTTTATAAACAATTTTAGCATTATAGCCTTTTGTTCCATTAGACTCAATAACCTTTGCAATTTCCTCTGGTGTACTTAAGGCACCCTCTTTTAATCTTAATACAGGTCCGGCATAGACTAAATTTGATTAATTCCACGAGTTTGATCTGGATGTAAGGTAGCTACTCCATTTTCTAGTGTCCATTTTGAATTATTAGGAGCATTAGGGTCTAATTCTAAAAACTCTGGAATTCCACTAATTGTATAATCATAACTTGTTAATCGACCATTACCATTTTGATTCCACCCATCAGCTTCTCCACTATTGAAGAATGGTTCATTTGTCATAATTAATGGAATTCTAAAAGGAGTTTTTACAGGAGTTAATTTACCATTAACAACAGAACCGAGTTTGTATTCACGTTGGTCCTGTGATAAATAATTTTTCACCAATTTTTCTCTTGTATCTTTTTCTCGATAAATAATTTCTGATAAATAATCAAAAGTAGCTGTTGCTGTTTTTGTAGATAAGACATTTCCACCACTGATAAACTCTGTCTTCACTGGTAGTGAATCACCTTTTGATGGTGCATTCTTTATAGATGTTCCTACATAAAGTTTTAATAAACTTTCCGCAACAGATCCACCAGCCATTGGATTTAAATTTAAATCATAAACATAATCAGTAGCTGTAGAACGGTCATCTGTACTTTTAACAAAAGATGAATTTGTAAATTCTGGTTTTTTAGTAGAATGAAGAAAAGCCTTTGGAATAGTTACACGTATTTTACCATCTGTAACTGTCTCATCTGAAGAAGCTGAATAAGTAATCGCCATATTAATGACACGCTCACCATCTCCATTATTTGCAACTAGAATTTGTTTTTCTGTTGGTCCTTTCGATGTATCAAAATGAATTGACCCTGTCAAAGCTTGGTCTGTTACTCCTGTACGGAAACCAGTTCCTTCTTTCATCTTCTTGCCATTACGACTATCTTGATTTTTATTTTCTTTAGGTGTTTCTTCAGCCTTGATTGATTTTAAGATAGAAGTTAATGAGCTAACTTCTTTTGCTTTTTTATCAGCTCCTGACTGTGTTGCATCCAAGGCACTTAAATATTGCTTAGCTTCTGCAACTAGTTTTTCGGCATTTTGGATTTGAGATGCTTGTTTTTTATTTCCTCGGATGCGTTCAATTTGAGCTTCCAAATCTGCTAATTTTGCTTGCAAGAGAGATAGATTGACAGATGGTTTTGTCTCAGTCACTTCTGTATTAGCATTCTCTGAAACTGTTGAAGCTTGGTCTGTCTGTTTTTCGGCCGCTTTTACAGGTTTTTCTGCCTCTTCAGTTGATTTTGGCTGCTCAGCTAACTCTGTTTTCCCTGCCACACTATCTACTTTTGGCTCAGAGATAGTTCCTGCTTGAGCATTTCCTTGGGCTTGGCTTAGTCCCGTATCAGCATCCTTCGTCACTACCGTTTCAGTAGCAGAATCTGCTTCTACCGTATCTACATTGTAACCAAACAAAAATCCCGCCCCGATTAAAACACTCGCAGCACCAACTTTTAATTTTTTAATCGAATATTTTTCGTATCTATTTCCACAAAAATATCGATGATCTTTTTGTTGTCTTGACAATTTAAACATAATTTACCGCCTTATATATATATATATATATATGCACCCTTTGGTACAAATATACTCTTATAAATTATAACATATTTCAAAGGAGTTTTTAAAATATTTGCTTATAAATTTCATTTAAAAGCATAACATACTAAAGCATTTTTTCGTACAAGTATAAATTTATATAAATATCTCCATTATCCTACCTCTAACTTTCTTTTTCATTCCTTTTATGGTAAAATGAAGAGTAATAATATTTATTAAAGAGGTAAAAACATGATTGAAGCAAGCAAATTGAAAGCTGGTATGACATTTGAAACTGCAGACGGAAAATTGATCCGCGTTTTGGAAGCTAGCCACCACAAACCAGGTAAAGGGAACACAATCATGCGTATGAAATTGCGTGATGTCCGTACTGGTTCAACATTTGACACAAGCTACCGTCCAGAAGAAAAATTCGAACAAGCTATTATCGAAACTGTGCCAGCTCAATACTTGTACAAAATGGATGAAACTGCCTACTTCATGAACACTGAAACTTACGACCAATACGAAATCCCAGTCGTAAACGTTGAAAATGAATTGCTTTACATCCTTGAAAACTCTGATGTGAAAATCCAATTCTACGGAACTGAAGTGATCGGTGTAACTGTACCAACTACTGTTGAATTGACAGTCGCTGAAACACAACCATCTATCAAAGGTGCTACTGTTACAGGTTCTGGTAAACCAGCAACTATGGAAACTGGACTTGTTGTCAACGTTCCAGACTTTATCGAAGCTGGACAAAAATTGATCATCAACACTGCAGAAGGAACTTACGTTTCTCGTGCCTAATCTCTAGAAAGAGGTCATTCTATGGGAATTGAAGAACAATTTGGCGAAATCGTTATCGCTCCACGTGTACTTGAAAAAATCATTGCCATCGCAACTGCTAAAGTTGAAGGTGTCCACTCATTTTCAAACAAATCCGTATCTGATACCCTATCAAAACTCTCTCTTGGTCGTGGCGTCTACTTAAAAGAAAGCAACGAAGAACTAACTGCTGACATCTATCTCTATCTTGAGTACGGTGTGAAAGTACCAAAAGTGGCTCTTGCTATTCAAAAAGCAGTCAAAGATGCTGTTCGTGATATGGCTGATGTGGAACTTGCAGCTGTTAACATCCATGTTGCAGGAATCGTTCCAGATAAAACACCAAAACCTGAATTGAAAGATCTATTTAACGAGGACTTCCTCAATGACTAGTCCATTATTAGAATCTAGACGCGAACTTCGTAAATGCGCTTTTCAAGCTCTCATGAGCCTTGAATTCGGCACAGATATGGAAACAGCTTGTCACTTTGCCTACACGCATGACCGTGAAGATGCAGATGTGCAAATCCCTGCCTTTCTTCTGAACTTGGTTTCTGGCGTTCAAGCTCAAAGACAAGTTGGATAAACAAATCAACCAGCACCTCAAGTCAGGCTGGACAGTTGAACGCTTGACCTTGGTCGAAAAAAACTTACTACGCTTAGGTATCTTTGAAATCACATCATTTGATACACCTCAGCTAGTAGCAGTCAATGAAGCCATTGAACTTGCCAAAAATTTTTCAGATCAAAAATCAGCCCGCTTTATCAACGGACTGCTTAGTCAATTTGTAACTGAAGAATAGTAGATAGAAAACAGTGTTTGACAACTATCAAACACTGTTTTCTTTGCTTCCACTATCTTAAAAAGTGATAATAGACATAATTATAAACAAAAATCCAGATGGGTTTTGCATAAATGAGAAAGTTAAAAAAACTATGGCACAGGATGGTGATTTTTAAGTTCTTTGTCCACCGATATACTAAGGCATAGAAGAGACCGCCTAAACTATATATAATCAAACTGATAGGATCTCGGTGAGTTAGGATCAATTGACTAAGTCCAAAGATAAGAGCAGATAGAATAACATCCAGATAGTACTTGGACTGGTGGAAAAAGGTATTCATAAAATACCCTCTATCAATTAGTTCCTCTGATATAGGTGCGACGACTACTGTTAAACTAAAACTGAGAACAGTTGATAGAAAAGTTGGTTGCCCATTGGAGTATAGAATCGAAAGAAAATCTTGAAAGATATACTTGTTATCAATTAGATGATGAAACTGTAACTGAAAAGCATCCACCAATTGACGAACAAAATAAGTAGCCACTAGACCAACTACAAGGTAAAAGAATCTTGACTTCTTTGAGCTTTTTTTTAAAATATAGAGCATCTCTTTCTTTTTTAACCAAAAGACAAATAAGACTACAAGAACTAGTTCCCAAACAAGTGAAATGACAGAATAGCCATCTTTCCCCCATCCCAAAAACTTAGTTAGATGTACAACCCCTAACTCTGGTAGATAAACCGATAGAAATACCAGTGATGTATAGACTCCCAAATGCCCTAGTTTTTTCATACTTCCCCCTTTAATTTATCAATAGCCAATACCAGAACCACGTCTAGTCGCATGAGTCAGTATTGTACTCCATTCTGTCGCTAAACTATATACATATGGCGAATCCCAATGTCTATCATCAACCAACCAAATCATTCTACCACCTGAAGTTTACTCTAAGTTCTCAGATGAAAGAACTGTAAATGTTTCTGTACCTGTCATTGCAAGTACTTCCTTAAAATAAATTTTTGTAAGCTTAGATCTACAGTATACATCTTTTTGCTTATTTTATAAGCCCATCTCCTCAACTGTCAATTTTTCGACCTGAATTGCATTTTTCTAAAAAAATGAGACCTTTCTAGTCTCATTTAGTCATTCTTAGTATTTTCTAAAATCGTTGATAACGTTCTTCCAACAAATCTTCTAGCGGTTTTTGTGAAAGTCTAGCTAGATCAGCTTGAAGTTCTTTTTTGACATTCTTAATCAGTTCTTTACTAGAAAGTCCTGCTTCAGAAATCACCTTATCCACCACGGCCATTTCTAACAGCTCGTGTGAGGTGATTTTCATCAGTTCTGCTGCTTCCATGGCACGACTGCCATCCTTCCATAGAATGGAAGCAAAGCCTTCTGGACTGAGAATGGCATAGATAGAATTTTCCAGCATCCAGACACGGTCTGCAACTGCTAGAGCTAGAGCCCCACCTGAACCACCTTCACCGATAATGATAGCAATAATCGGAACTTTTAGGTCACTCATTTCCATGAGATTGCGAGCAATAGCTTCCCCTTGACCACGTTCTTCTGCTCCGACACCAGGATAGGCACCTGCTGTATTGATAAAGGTCACAACTGGACGGCCAAATTTTTCAGCCTGTTTCATCAACCGTAGGGCCTTGCGGTAGCCTTCTGGATGTGGTTGACCAAAATTCCGTTTTAGATTGTCTTGTAAACTCTTGCCTTTTTGGATACCAACCACTGTTACAGCTTGCTCTCCAAGCCAGCCAATACCACCAACAACTGCACCATCGTCACGAAAAGAACGGTCACCGTGTAATTGGATAAATTCATCAAAAATGCCTGTCGCAAAGTCCAAAGTTGTCAAGCGACTCTGCTCACGCGCTTCTCTGACTATTTTTGCAATATTCATCTTGGACTCCCTCCGTGCAATCTGACTAGGCTAGCAATCGTATCTGGCAAGTCTCTTCTTTTGACAATAGCATCCACAAAGCCATGTTCCAATAGGAATTCTGCCTTTTGGAACCCCTCAGGCAAGCTTTCACGAACCGTATTTTCAATCACACGACGCCCAGCAAAACCAACCAAGCTCTGTGGTTCAGCCAGAATGATATCTCCTTCCATAGCGAAAGAAGCTGTTACACCACCTGTCGTTGGATCTGTCAAAATAGTCAGGTAAAAGAGACCTGCATTTGAATGGCGTTTAACTGCCGCAGAAATCTTGGCCATCTGCATGAGACTCATGATTCCTTCCTGCATACGGGCTCCACCAGAGGCTGTGAAAAGAACAACTGGTAATTGTTCAACAGTCGCATACTCAAACAAACGAGTGATTTTTTTCCCCTACAACTGTACCCATAGAAGCCATGATAAAGTTGGAATCCATTATCCCAAGAGCCACAGTCTGACCTTTTAATAAGAGCAGTTCCTGTCACAACAGCTTCATCCAGCCCTGTTTTTTTCACGCATAGCTGCTAGTTTCTTTTGATAACCAGGGAAATGCAAGGGATCCTTGCTTTCAATCCCTGTAAACAATTCCTTGAAGGTGCCCATATCAATTGTCAAAGCCAAGCGTTCTTGGGCAGAAATACGAAATGTATAGCTACAGTGCGGACAGATACGCTCACTTCCCAAATCCTTCTGATAGATGGTATGCTTACAGCCTGGACACTTAGAAAATAATTCATCTGGAACCTCTGGCTTGGCTTGAGGTTTTTCCCTAACCGAACGATTGGGATTGATTCGAATATACTTATCTTTTTTACTAAATAGAGCCATTGATTCCCCTTTTCGGTTTAAACTCTTAAAGTCATTTTATTCTTTTTCTTGATATTTAGGTAAGAAGGTTTCCATCAAGAAGGAAGTATCATAATCTCCAGCAATGACATTGCGATCTGAGATGAGGTCAAGCTGGAAATCTGCATTGGTCTGCACCCCTTCAATCTCTAGTTCATAGAGGGCACGTTGCATTTTCATCAAAGCATCAAAACGATTCTCTCCATGAACGATGACTTTGGCAATCATACTATCATAATAGGGGGGAATGGTATAGCCTGGATAAACTGCTGAATCCACGCGCAAGCCAACTCCTCCACTCGGCAGATAGAGATTGGTAATCTTGCCTGGACTTGGAGCAAAATTGAAGGCTGGATTTTCAGCATTGATACGACATTCAATAGCATGACCTCGTAGAACAATATCTTCTTGCTTAACAGACAGAGGTTGACCTGCCGCAATGCGAATTTGTTCCTTAACGATATCCACACCTGAAACAAATTCTGTTACTGGATGTTCTACTTGTACACGAGTATTCATCTCCATAAAATAGAATTTACCGCTGGATTCATCAAGCAGAAACTCAATGGTCCCTGCATTCTCATAGCCAACAGACTCTGCCGCTCGAACAGCAGCAGCACCAATTTCATGGCGTAGCGTTTTTCCGATTGCAATCGAAGGACTTTCTTCCAAAACCTTTTGATTATTCCGTTGAAGAGAACAATCCCTGTTCACCCAAGTGAATCACATGTCCATGCTCATCTCCTAGGATTTGAACCTCGATGTGACGAGCTGGATAGATAACCCTGTTCTATATACATGGCACCATTGCCATAATTAGCCTTTGGCTTCGCTAGAGGCAGTTTCAAAGGCGGAAACGAGGTCTTCTGGTTTTTTTCAACCTTACGAATCCCTTTTACCACCTCCACCTGCTGAAGCCTTGAGCATAACAGGATAGCCAATTTTTTTTCAGCAACAATTAAAGCTTCTTCAGAGTTATGCACTTCTCCATCTGAACCTGGAAATGACAGGCACGCCTGCTTTGATCATCTGAGCGCGCGCATTGATCTTATCCCCCATCATATCCATGACATGACCAGATGGACCGATAAACTTGATTCCCACCTCTTCACACATGGTTGCAAATTTGGAATTTTCACTGAGAAATCCAAAAACCTGGGTGAATAGCTTCTGCCTCAGTCAAGACTGCAGCTGATAGAACCGCATTAATATTGAGATAAGACTCCGTTGCCTTGCCAGGACCGATACAAACTGCCTCATCTGCCAAAAGCGTATGAAGGGCTTCCTTATCAGCAGTTGAATAAACCGCCACCGTCGCAATCCCCAATTCACGCGCCGCACGGATAATACGAACCGCAATTTCACCACGATTGGCAATTAAAATTTTTCGAAACATGGAGAACCTCCTTAGTTCCCTATTGCAAAGGTAAGAGTACCACTAGCTGCAAGCTTGCCATCCACTTCAGCCTTTGCTTCAACCACAGCAATCGTACCACGACGTTTTACAAAAGTCGCTGTCATAATCAATTGGTCGCCTGGTACAACTTGCTTCTTAAATTTAACCTTGTCCATACCAGCGTAAAAGACCAGTTTCCCCTTATTTTCAGGTTTTGACAACTCCAACACACCAGCTGTTTGCGCCAAGGCTTCCATGATCAGAACACCTGGCATAACTGAGTATTGAGGAAAATGGCCGTTAAAGAAGGGCTCATTGATGGTCACATTTTTGATGGCAACAATAGTGTCCTCGCTCACTTCCAAGACACGGTCTACTAATAGCATAGGATAACGGTGGGGAAGGGCTTCTTTGATTCCTTGAATATCGATCATTTGATACGTACCAATCCTTTACCAAACTCAACCATTTCTTCATTAGAAACGAGAATTTCCGTTACCACACCATCCTTAGGAGCTGGGATTTCATTCATGACTTTCATAGCTTCGATAATGACCAATGTTTGACCTTTTTTAACACTATCACCAACTGTTACAAAGGCAGGTTTATCTGGACCAGCAGCCAAGTAAGCCACTCCAACAAGTGGGCTTTCTACAACATCTCCCTCAGCAGCCACACTTGTTTCAGCTGGAGCTGGAACTTCTTCTGCTACAGTCTCTGCTGAAGAAGATGTAGGAGCTACTGGACTCGGTGTTGCTAGAAGAGGTGCTGGGGCTACTTGAGGTATAACTTCAGATACCAGTCTCGCTTCATTCTTGCTAAACTCCAACTCATCCGTCCCATTTTTATAAGAAAATTCTCTCAAACTTGATTGGTCAAATTGAGCCATCAAGTCTTTAATATCGTTTAAATTCATACTTATTTATTCTCCCAACGTTTGAAAGCAAGAACTGCATTGTGGCCACCAAAACCAAAAGTATTTGAAATAGCGTATGGAATTTCTTGCTCCAAGCCTTGCCCATAAACGACATTGGCTTCGATATAATCTGATACTTCACTTGTCCCAGCTGTCATTGGTACAAAGTTATGACGCATAGCTTCGATGGTTACGATAGCTTCTACCGCACCTGCAGCCCCCAGCAAATGTCCTGTAAAAGACTTGGTTGATGATACAGGTACTTCCTTACCAAGAACAGCCACGATCGCACCACTTTCTCCTTTTTCATTAGCAGGAGTTGACGTTCCGTGAGCATTGACATAGGCTACTTGCTCTGGAGAAATCTCAGCTTCCTCCAAGGCTAGTTTGATGGCCTTGATAGCTCCTTGCCCCTCTGGATGAGGAGAAGTCATATGGTAGGCATCACAGGTATGTCCATAACCAACCACTTCAGCAAGGATAGTTGCCCCACGTTTTTCGGCGTGTTCAAGGCTTTCAAGAACCAACATCCCTGAACCTTCTCCCATAACAAAACCATTACGATCCTTATCAAATGGAATAGAAGCGCGAGCTGGATCCTCTGTAGTAGAAAGAGCTGTTAGGGCTTGGAAACCAGCGATAGCAAAAGGTGTGATAGAAGCTTCTGAACCACCTACCAACATAACATCTTGGAAACCAAACTTAATGGAGCGGAAGGCATCCCCAATTGCGTCATTTGATGAAGCGCAGGCAGTATTGATGGATTTACAAACACCGTTTGCTCCAAAAACGCATAGCAACATTTCCTGAAGCCATATTTGGCAAGGCTTTTGGAAGGGTCAATGGTTTCACACGTTTTTGGTCCTTTGTCATGGAGGCGAAGCACTTGATCTTCAATTTCCTTTGATTCCACCAATACCAGAGGCAACGATAACACCAAAAACGATCTTTATCAAGAGCCTCTACATCCAAATTGGCATGATTGACAGCTTCTTGGGCTGCGTACAAGGCATATAAAGAATAGTTATCAAAACGATTGGTATCTTTCTTTACAAAGTATTTATCAAAAAGGAAAAATATTGGATTTCTGCTGCATTATGCACATCAAAGTCACTATGATCAAATTTTTGTTATTTGACCAATTCCGATTTTTTTCCAGTTGTCAAACTATTCCAAAAATTCTTCTGGTGTATTTCCGATTGGAGATGTTACTCCATAACCTGTTACTACTACGCGATTTAGTTTCATCTTTTTTTCACCTCTAGCTTCTGCTACATACTTAAGCCACCATCAATGGCAACCACTTGACCAGTTAGATAATCTTGGCCTGCTAAAAAAATACTGTCAAATCTGCAACCTGCTCTGCCTGTCCAAATTCTTTCATGGGAATTTGTGCCAGCATAGCATCTTTTTACCTTGTCTGATAGAACAGCTGTCATATCGGACTCAATCATTCCAGGTGCAATAGCATTAACCCTGATATTGCGATTGGCCACTTCACGCGCCACAGACTTGGTAAAAGCCAATCAAACCAGCCTTAGAAGCAGCATAGTTAGCTTGACCGATATTTCCCATCAAACCAACAACACTAGACATATTAATGATAGCACCTTCTCTGGCTTTCATCATCGGTTTCAAGACTGATTGTGTCATGTTAAAAGCACCAGTCAAGTTAACCTTGAGCACTTTTTTTCAAAAATCCGCTTCTGTCATCTTGAGCATAAGGGTATCTTGGGTAATTCCTGCATTGTTGACCAAAACATCTACTGAACCTAGCTCTGCAATAGCTTGCTCAACCATACGCTTAGCGTCTGCAAAAATCTGACACATCTCCTGAAATAGGAACCACCTTGACACCATAGTTTGAAAAACTCAGCTAGCAAGTCTTCTGAGATTGCCCCACGACTGTTTAAGACGATATTGGCTCCTGCTTGAGCAAATTTATGGGCAATGGCAAGACCAATTCCACGACTTGAACCTGTAATAAAGATATTTTTATTTTTTAGTTGCATTCTTTTCTTCTGTTTCCTCTTGTATTTATGGGAGAAGGGATTACTCGTTTTCTAGCAAGGCTTCCAAACTCGCCTGATCTTCAACATTGGCTAGTTTAGCCGTTTTATCAATTTTTTTAACAAAGCCTGACAAGACTTTCCCCGGTCCAATCTCGATAAAGTTGGTTACGCCTGATTCTTGCATAACTGCAATACTTTCATAAAAACGAACTGGTTCCTTGACCTGACGCGTCAAGAGTTGAGCAATGTCTTCTTTTAGCATGATTGCAGCTTCTGTATTACCAACTAGGGGACAAGTAAAAATCTGAAAAAAACTTACTTGAGCAAGAGTTTCAGCTAGTTTCTGGCTAGCAGTCTCAAGAAGAGCGGTATGAAAAGGTCCTGAAACCTTGAGAGGAATCAAGCGTTTGGCACCTGCTTCCTGCAAGAGTTCGACAGCTCGGTCAACTGCAGCCACTTCTCCACCAATCACGATTTGTGCAGGCGTATTATAGTTGGCTGGGGTAACCACTCCCAGTTCAGAGGCTTGCTTACAAGCTTCTTCAATGACCTCTACTGGCGTATTGAGAACTGCGACCATCTTGCCAGAACCAGCAGGAGCTGCTTCTTCCATATAGGCTCCACGCTTAGCAACCAAGGCTACCGCATCTTCAAAATCCAAGGCACCGCTGGCCACCAAGGCAGAATATTCCCCAAGAGACAAACCAGCAAGCATATCAGGCTGATAGCCCTTTTCTTGCAATAAACGATAAATAGCAACCGAAGTCGCTAAAATAGCTGGTTGCGTATAGCGAGTCTGGTTAAGTTTTTCTTCTTCCCTATCAATGAGATGACGCAAATCATAACCGAGTACCTGACTCGCTTGATCAATCGTTTCTTTGACAATAGGGTAGTGATCATATAGATCTCGTCCCATACCTAGATACTGGGCACCTTGGCCAGCAAATAAAAAGGCTGTTTTAGTCATTTCTTACAACTCCTGCCCAACGAGAGGCTTCTTCTTGAATTTTCTTAGCTGCTCCGTAATACAAATCTTTTAGGATTTCTTCAACGGTTTCTTCTTTGGAAACAAGGCCTGCAATTTGACCTGCCATAACAGAGCCACCATCCACATCTCCGTGAACAACCGCTTTGGCTAGAGCACCTGCTCCCATTTGTTCAAAAATTTCCAAATCTGGATTTTCTTGTTTAAAAGCATCTTTTTCAGCTTGTTCAAAATCACGAGTCAACTGATTTTTAATCGCACGAACAGCATGTCCAAAGTGTTGAGCTGAAATCGTAGTATCAATATCTCGAGCTTTTAATATCTTGGCCTTATAATTTGGATGGGCATTAGACTCTTTTGCAACGACAAAACGAGTTCCAACCTGAACCGCCTCTGCACCTAGCATAAAGCCAGCCGCAGCACCTTCACCATCCGCAATCCCTCCTGCAGCAATAACAGGAATAGATACAGCAGCAGCAACCTGGCGCACCAAGGTCATGGTTGTTAATTTCCCAATATGTCCCCCAGCTTCCATTCCTTCTGCAATAACAGCATCCGCACCGATTTTCCATGCGTTTAGCTAGGGCAACACTTGGTACAACTGGAATAACTGTAATACCAGCTTCATGGAAACGTTCCATGTATTTGCTTGGATTTCCTGCTCCTGTTGTCACTACCTTAACACCTTCCTCGATAACAAGGTCTACAATATCTTCCACAAAGGGAGACAAAAGCATGATGTTGACACCAAAGGGTTTATCAGTCAATGATTTGATTTTATCAATATTTGCCTTGACAACTTCTTTAGGGGCATTCCCCCCACCGATAATCCCTAGCCCTCCAGCCTTGGAAACAGCCCCTGCCAAATCACCATCAGCAACCCAGGCCATTCCTCCTTGGAAAAATAGGATAATCAATGTTCAATAATTCTGTAATACGCGTTTTTCATAGTGCCTCCATCGTTTCTTGCTTACGTAATAGTTCGATATCGTCATAATTTGAAAATCAAACTATTGCCTAAACAAGAGGGAGCGGGTTTCCCTACTCCTTCTATCTATATTCTGTTTATTTTGTTTGCTCTTCAACGTAGGCAACCAAGTCACCAACTGTTTTTCAAGTCATCTTCTGCTTCGATTTGGATATCAAAAAGCATCTTCGATTTCTGAGATTACTTGGAACAAGTCCAATGAATCTGCATCCAAATCATCAAAAGTTGATTCAAGTGTTACTTCTGATGCGTCTTTTCCCAAGTTCTTCAACGATAATTTCTTGTACTTTTTTTCAAATACTGCCATGATAGGACTCCTTTAAAAATAAATAGTTTTTTTATAACAATGTGTTCACCACATGATTACCTAAATTGTAAGAATGAGCGTGCCCCAGGTCAAGCCTCCACCGAAGCCTGATAGCAGAACAGTCTGACTACCATCTAAACGGATGAGGCCTTGTTCTACACACTCTGAAAGTAAAAATCGGGATACTGGCTGCACTGGTATTTGCCATATTCCATCATATTGGCTGGAAGTTTGTCTCGGTCGACACCGATTTTTCCTAGCCATCTTATCTAAAAATACGGTCATTAGCCTGATGAAGTAGCAGATAATCCAAGTCTGTCGCCTCTACAGGAGATTCTTCAATGGTCTGTTTGATAGACTTAGCTACATCTCGAATAGCAAAAATCAAAGACTGCGCGTCCATCCATCTTCAAAAATGAATCTGCATTTTCTTGATCTGAAAATGGAGAATGTAGACCTGAAATGTCCATAGGTCAGACACTCGCTGCGACTTCCCATCACTATTGAGACTCTCAGCCAAGAAATACTCTTGCTCGCTAGCTTCTAACAAGACACCACCAGCACCATCTCCAAACAAAAACAGCTGTTGATCGGTCCGACCAATCGACTGCTTTTAGAGAGGGTTTCACTGCCAATCACCAAGCCTTTTTGAAAGCGTCCAGAAAGCGATAAACTTTTCAGCAGTTGAAAGAGCAAATACAAATCCACTGCAAGCAGCTGTTAGGTCAAAAAGCAAAAGGCTTTTATTAGCACCGATATTAGCTTGAACACGAGCAGCTGTAGAGGGCATCATCGAATCTGGAGTAATGGTAGCTAGGATGATAAAATCCAGCTCCTCTCCCTGTGATTCCATCTTTAGCCATCAGTTTCTTAGCAACCTCTGTAGCCAAATCACTAGTAGATTCTATTCTTGAGATATGCCTTTGTCGTATTCCCGTCCGACTTGAAATCCACTCATCATTGGTATCCATAATCTGAGCCAAATCATGATTTGTAACCACTTGCTCTGGCACATAATGAGCAACCTGGCTTATTTTTGCAAAAGCCATTATCTCAAATCCTCCAAAAATTGATAAAGATTAGTCAAACCTTTGCTCATAACCTCAATTTCTTGCTTACTCATACCATCAATGATTTTTTCAACCATGGCCTTGTGGAAGCGTTTATGTAGCCTATGAACCAAGCGACCTTTCTTTGTCAAATGCAGATGCACCACACGTCGATCATGTTCTGAACGAATGCGTTCAATGTAACCCTTGCGTTCGAGATTATTCAAACTAGTCGTAACTGTCCCAAGAGTCACCATCAACTCTTTTCGACACTTTGACTTGGTGTCACATCTGGAACTTTTCCAATCACATCAATCGTATGCATTTCTTTGATGGAGATATCCTTGAAACGACTACCTCTCAAGCTAACTTCCTCAATGACGAGGACATTGTTAAATATAGATGTTAAATATTCATTAATTCGTTGGTAGTCCAATCTTTCTTTCCCTCCTTCTCAAAAAAACTTTTTACAATCAAAAACATTTGACAAAAAGAATTATATCAAACTTCAAAGAATGGCGCAAGTATTTTTTTATTTTCCTGTAAATTTAGGTCTTCTTCTCTCCGAATGAGCCCGAACTCCTCTTTGAAATCCTCTGTTTTTGGCCAGTGATTCCTGTAGATGCAGTTCTAAAACAGCATAATCTTGCCAATCTTTAAATTGGCTCTCCCAAACCAACTTCTTGATGGCAACATAGGAATTAACTGACCCACGTCTTAATTTTTTAAGAAGCTGTTCTCTGGTTTTTTCTAACTTATCAGCTTCCGAAATACGGTAAACCACACCCCACTCTAGAGCTTTTTTTCTGCTGTCAAAGCTTCTCCTGTCATAGCTAGTTGAGCAGCACGCGTCACACCGATACTTCGGCTCAAGAGATAAATTCCTCCCTGCATCTGGAGCCAAACCAACTCCAACAAAGGCTTGGATAAATTTAGCCTTATCGGTCGCTAAACAGAAATCTGCAGCAACAGCCATATTAGCTGCAGCGCCTGCAACAGCCCCATCAACTTCCATCAAAACAGGCTTTGCAATTTGCTTGATTTTATACGAAATAGTATTGACCAGTTCTGCGATTTTCGTCAATGATGGAATATCATCCTCATCCACTGCCCGCTTCATCTCTACCAAATCTCCTCCAACTGAGAAAGACTTTTGCCGTTCGCATTGATCAAGATAAAATGCACAGCTGGATTCTCTTCTGCCAGAGTCAGTGCTTCTAAAATCTCCTCACACATAGGAATATGAAAACCATTCGCAACCTCAGGACGGTTTAAAGTAATAATTGCCAAATCCTCTTCAAGCTGATAAATAATATGTTCCATCTGGACTCCTTTTTTTATTTTTTTTATAAGCAAGTTAAATTATTTTATTTTTCAAAGTATATCTTTTTTATTCTAAAAAAGCAAGAATAAGAATGTAATAAGTGTCTCAGCCGATTTTAGATTCCTCATCTTTCCCTGTAAAATGGCTTATTTTCTTCATTTGAAAAAAGGCTTTCTTTCTGCTATAATCATATAAAATACTTACTTCAGGAGTTCTTATGAAAGTTGTTAAATTTGGAGGTAGCTCTCTTGCCTCTGCTAGTCAATTAGAAAAAGTTTTAAACATTGTCAAAAGCGATAAAGAGCGCCGTTTTGTAGTCGTTTCTGCGCCTGGTAAACGCAATGCTGAAGATACTAAGGTTACGGATGCCTTGATTAAATACTACCGCGACTATGTTGCTGGTAACGATATTAGCAAGAGTCAAAACTGGATTATCGACCGCTATGCTGCCATGGTTAGTGAATTAGGACTAAAACCAGCTGTTCTAGAGAAAATTTCAAAAAGCATTCGTACCTTGGCAAGTATTCCTATCGAAGAAAACGAATTTCTCTACGATACTTTCCTCGCAGCGGGTGAAAACAACAATGCCAAATTGATTGCTGCCTATTTTAACCAAAAACGGTATTGATGCACGCTATGTTCATCCCTAGAGAAGCTGGGATTGTGGTAACGAGTGAACCTGGCCACGCTCGCATCATTCCATCAAGTTATGACAAGATTGAAGAATTGACAAATGCAAATGAGGTCCTTGTCATTCCTGGTTTCTTTGGAGTTACCAAGGAAAATCAAATCTGTACCTTCTCACGTGGAGGATCAGACATTACAGGTTCTATTATTGCCGCAGGTGTTAAGGCAGACCTCTATGAAAAACTTTACAGACGTTGATGGTATCTTTGCAGCCCACCCTGGTATTATCCACCAACCACACTCGATTCCTGAGTTAACCTACCGTGAAATGCGTGAGTTGGCCTATGCAGGATTCTCAGTTCTTCATGACGAAGCCCTTCTTCCCTGCCTACCGTGGAAAAATTCCTCTCGTTATCAAGAATACCAACAACCCTGACCATCCAGGTACTCGTATCGTTCTAAAACACAGTAGTGATGAATTTCCAGTTGTGGGAATTGCTGGTGACTCAGGCTTTGTCAGCATCAACATGTCTAAATACCTCATGAACCGTGAGGTTGGGATTTGGACGCAAGGTTCTTCAAATCCTTGAAGATCTCAACATTGGTTGGGAACATATGCCAACAGGTATCGACGACCTTTCTATCATCCTCCGTTCTCGTGAACTAACTCCTATCAAGGAAGAAGAAATCCTGCGTCAGTTGGTTCAAAAGGCTGAAGTAGACCATGCAGAAATCGAACACGACCTTTCAATCATTATGATTGTTGGAGAAAAAGATGAAGAGTCATATCGGAGTAACTGCTACTGCGACACGTGCTCTATCTGAAAAATAAGATCAACATCCAGATGATGTCTCAAGGTTCTAGTGAAGTATCTATCATGTTTGTTGTCCATAAAGGACCAAGAGAAAGCAGCAATTAAAGCCCTCTACAATGCCTTTTTTTCGGTGAAAGTAAGGAAGTCTAATCATGGCCCAATCTCTTAACAAAAACAGTGCTTCTCAATACGACAGGAACTTCCTACCTCTCTATAGCTGGGAAAGTTGGGAAATTTCCTTGTCGGAGATCAGGCTTTGGAATTTTTACCCAAATGTCAATGTCGAACAATTTATCCAGATTCCTTGGGAGCCATATCAACCAAATTGGAGCTAATGTCACTGGTCGCAAAAATCAGTCGCCACTTCGAAGTCTTTACAGACAGAGGAAAAATTCCTCTTTGCTTCAAAAAGACTCAGGTGCCATTCTCAAAATTGCTCGCGAAAAAAACTAGGGCAATGACAAAGGTCGTCAAGCTTCCGACCCTAATTCAGACCATTGGTCAAAAAATTTAAAAAAATCTATTTGCAAAAAAAGTAGAAACTTTAGTATAATCATAACAACGGATAAGTAGGTTATCTTCTTCTTTCAGAAAGTCTGCGGGTGCTGCGAGCAGATAGGAGGGATAGGTGAAATTCTACCGTTGATAACAATTACATACACAATCAAGTGCACACCTGTGAAGTTGGATGGAACCGTGGCTCTGCCACTCCAACGCTTTGTCAGGTGTGCTTTTTTTTCATAAAGGAGTTCTTATGTTAGATATCAAACGTATTCGTACAGACTTTGACGCTGTCGCAGAAAAAAATTAGCTACACGTGGTGTAGATGCTGCTATCTTGAATGAGATGAAAGAAATCGACGCTAAACGTCGTGACATCTTGGTCAAGGTTGAAACTCTCAAAGCAGAACGTAACACAGTTTCTGCTGAGATTGCCCAAGCCAAACGCAACAAGGAAAATGCAGATGACAAGATTGCTGCCATGCAAAATCTATCTGCTGAGGTCAAAAGCCTTGGATGCTGAATTGGCAGACATCGATGCTAAATTGACAGAATTTACTACTACTCTTCCAAACATCCCAGCTGACAGCGTTCCTGTTGGGAGCTGATGAAGATGACAATGTGGAAGTTCGCCGTTGGGGTACTCCACGCGAGTTTGACTTCGAGCCAAAAAGCTCACTGGGATCTTGGGTGAAGACCTTAGTATCCTTGACTGGGAACGTGGCGGTAAGGTAACAGGCGCTCGCTTTCCTCTTCTATAAAGGTCTCGGTGCTCGTTTGGAACGTGCTCTCTACAACTTTCATGTTGGATGAACACGGCAAAAGAAGGCTATACTGAAGTCATCACGCCTTACATGGTTAACCATGATTCTATGTTTGGTACTGGTCAATATCCAAAAATTCAAGGAAGATACTTTTTGAACTCAGCGACAGCAATTACGTCCTTATTCCTACAGCTGAAGTTCCTCTGACAAACTACTACCGTGATGAAATCCTTGATGGTAAAGACCTGCCAATCTACTTTCACTGCTATGAGTCCCATCATTCCGTTCTGAGGCTGGTTCAGCTGGTCGTGATACTCGTGGCTTGATTCGTTTGCACCAATTCCACAAGGTTGAAATGGTTAAATTTGCCAAACCAGAAGAATCTTACGAAGAATTGGAAAAAAATGACAGCCAACGCTGAAAAATATCCTTCAAAAAAAGCTCAACCTTCCCATACCGTGTCGTTGCGCTCTCTACTGGGAGATATGGGCTTCTCAGCTGCTAAAACTTACGACTTGGAAGTTTGGATTCCAGCACAAAAATACCTACCGTGAAATCTCAAGCTGTTCAAACACAGAAGATTTCCAAGCCCGTCGTGCCCAAATCCGTTACCGTGATGAAGCTGATGGCAAAGGTTAAATTGCTCCACACCTTAAACGGTTCTGGACTTGCAGTTGGACGTACAGTGGCTGCTATTCTTGAAAAACTACCAAAATGAAGATGGTTCTGTGACCATCCCAGAAGTTCTTCGTCCATACATGGGTGGAGCTGAGGTCATCAAACCATAAAAAAATAAGGTTTAGCTATTTCTAGCTAGACCTTTTTTTCGTAACCAAATCAGATAAGCACCCTAATACAAAGAATAAAAATAGTTAGGGCATATAATAGTTTCAGCCACGACCAGATAATCCAGAAATGGAAGTTTCAATGATTCCCTGAGCCATCTTGAGCGAGGTAGCTGTGATAATGGTTGGGAAGGTGAGGGCTGAGAAGGCTGGTTGAAAAGCCTTGTTTTTAAAAATATTGGGCAGGCGAGTTAAAAACAAAGAAAAAGAAGGATTGAGAAGCCAAAATCATGACGATTAAGAGCCCAAGTCGGTAGGCTGGCACCTCCAACCCGAACTAGGGAAGCCAAGAGTAGAGAGAAAGGAGCACAATAGATTCCTTCCTGTCCAAGCAAGGCTACTGGGAGTGGATGTTTCTTTAAATCGCTATAAATAAGCGGGTAGAGATAGAAGGTCAAGAGAAAACCAAAACTCAAGGTCGCATAGGCAATCTCGATGATACCTACCAGAGGATAAGTCAAGGCAGCCACTGCTATCCCCACATAGAGCACCGTCCAGCTTGGAGTCGCATGAACCCTCCGACCTGGACAAGCAAACTTTGATGGTAAAACCAGCAATCAGGGCTACATCCAAGAGAAATGAAAACCACCAGAATCCTTGCGCTACCAAAGGAAGATGCGGGAAGACTCTAAAGACATAAGTCGATAAAATCATCCCAGCCATGGGAAAGGTCGCCATTCCTGACAAAAAGAGGAGGCTTGGTCAATTCTTGCTTGGTTTCCTTTCCAATTAAACAGATGCAAAATCAGAAAGTAAAGTCCATAAAACCAAACCTGTCAGACTCAACAGACCTGTGACAGAACTCGGCAACGTATCTAAAACGAGATTTCCCAGCTCCTGCTAAACCGAGCAAACAACCAGAAAAATACCAAAGGGGAGTTTTTTTCATCCTAACCTCCAATAATCATGTTAGTTTCAGTATAGCATAAAAGCGCTTAAATGAGGACTTAAAAAATGAAGTCCATTCATTTCAGACTTCATCTTTTACTCAGATAAGGCTTAAGCATAAGGTTGCAATTCTGGGTTAATTGGGGTATTAGCTAGGTTGTTGGCATAGTTACAGAGGCTTGCTAGGCTGACACCAAGAACCACATCCAAGGCATTTTGTTGGCTGTAGCCAACTTCTAGAAAACTCAGACAAGGCTTCATCGCCTACACGACCCTTGGTATTGATAACTGCCAAGGTAAACTTAGCTAGGGTGTCCAATTTAGGATCTGTTTCAATTGGAGTACGATTGCGAAGGGCTTGAAGAAGGTCATCGTTCATCTGGATTTGTTTGATTGAAAAGGCTGTGTGACCTGCGACGCAGAAGGCACAACCATTTGTCACAGCTGCCGTGATTTGCACCACTTCACGCTCAACAGGTGTCAGGCTGTTGCGACGGTTGATAGCTCCGACAGTACGGTAAGCCTCTAAAGCAGTGGGTGCATTAGCCAAGAGACCGATTAGATTTGGGAATATAGCCATTGTTATCTTTTTTTCTACTGTTTCAAGAACTTCTTTCACTTCTGCTGGTGCTGATTCTACTGTATGGATGGTAAATGTTGTCATCATAAAAACCTCTTTTCATGTTTCTTGAAATCTAGTCTATCACAGATTCTATACCGTGTATAATATATATTTTTAAATTGCACTGATAGAAATTTTTTATGAAAGCAAAAAATCACACGCGATGTGTGATTCCATTATTTATTAAAATACTTTTTAGTCTCAGCAATGACGACTGGTGACAAGACCAAGAGGGCAATCAAGTTTGGCAGAGCCATTAAAGCGTTGACAATATCAGCAATAATCCAGACCATATCCAACTCGATAAATCCTCCCAGCAAGACCATGAGCACAAAAATCACACGGTAGAGCCAGATAAAACGAACACCAAAGAGGAACTCGAAACAGCGCTCTCCGTAGTAGTTCCAACCTAGAATCGTTGTAAAGGCAAAAAAAGTACAAGGAAGATGGTCAAGAGGGCAGGCCCAAAAATGTGAAAAAGACTGTTGAAAAAGGCTGACTGAGTCAAAGCCACTCCATTCAAGTCACTATTCCATACTCCAGTCACCAAAAATGGTCAAACCAGTCAGAGTACAGATGATGAGGGTATCAATAAAGGTTCCCTGTCATGGAAATCAAAGCCTTGCTCTACTGGTTCATTTGTCTTAGCTGCAGCAGCTGCAATGGGAGCAGAACCCAGACCAGATTCGTTTGAGAAGACACCACGCGCAACACCATTTTGGATAGCCATCCGAATGCTAGCACCAGCAAATCCACCTACTGCAGCAACTGGACTAAAAGCTGATGTCAAGATTAAAGTGATTGTGGCAGGGAGTTTTCCAATATTGAAGAAAATAACTGTAAGAGTTCCCAAAAATATAGATGATGGCCATAAAAAGGAACAACGGCTAGTCGAAACCTTTGAAATGGACTTGAGCCCGCCAAAGACTGCAATCGCTACAAATACAGACAACACAAGAGCAGTGATGGCTGGTGAAATAGTCGTCGTATTTTGAATAGATTCTGTAATCGAGTTGACCTGTGTGAAGGTCCCGATTCCCAACAAAGCTACTAGCACACCTGCCAGAGCAAAAAAGATGGCAAGTGGTCGCCACTTTTCTCCCATACCCAAAAGTATATAGTGCATGGGACCTCCTGCAACAGCACCGTTATCGTCTTTAGTCCTGTATTTAATAGCTAATAAACCTTCCGCATACTTGGTTGCCATTCCAAAGAAAGCCGCCATCCACATCCAAAAGAGAGCTCCTGGTCCACCGACCTTGATAGCTGTCGCCACCCCGATAATATTTCCCGTACCAACTGTCGCTGCTAGGGCTGTACACAAGGCCGCAAAACTGGATACATCCCCATGCCCCTTATCCTTGGTAAAAATAAGCTGGAAGGCCTTGGGCAGACGCAAAACCTGCAAGAGTCCTAAACGAGCAGTTAGGTAAATCCCTGTTCCGACCAATAAAATCAAGAGGGGTGGACCCCAAGCAAAAGCATCGATTGATTTAAGCAATTCTAACATTTCCTTCTCCTATCTTTTTCAACCCCTAAAAGAAAGAGCACATGCAAGATACATGTACTCTGGAATGCTTAGATAAATGCTAAAAAAAGCGGTCTATCCTAGCTCTGTCCTTTTTACCTGAGAGTTTGAGCAGTTGCCTGCCTTGCCCCTTCGGTGCCTTTTACGGTCTCTCCAGAGTTCCGTCCATTTACAGTCATGGAAAAATCAAACGATTCGCCACTTCTATTAAACTTCATTCGGTGTTGGTATTTAATTGATTCTTATTTTACAAAAAAATGTTGGCTTTTTGTCAATGTGTTTATTAGTAAAAAAACTTAGTTCAACAGTTTTTTTACTTTATGAATTTCAAAATACTTCTTATCCTTTAAAAAGTGACAATAGTCGCACCACTGCCTCCAGCATTTTGTGGGGCATAGCCAAAAACTCTTGACATGCTTGTTTCTTTGTAGGTATTTGGTGACACCTTCACGGATGACTCCTGTTCCGATACCATGGATAATATCAACTTGAGCCATATTGTTAAGCAGGGCTTGGTCGATAAAGGCATCTAGCTCATTCATGGCTTCTTCGTAACGTTTGCCTCGAAGATCCAGTCTGGCTTGAGGTCCTCGCCCAGAAGTTCGTTTCACAACATTGACTTGTTTCTTCTTAACTTGCTTTTTCTTGCTGAGCTTGAACAAGGTCAAACTCTTTCTCTTCAAGGTCATCTTAATCAAGCCGACTTGGGCTTCCCAGCGGCCATCCTTGAGTTGACTAGTCAAGGTACCACGCTGTCCATAACTGAGCACCACAATATCATCTCCCACCTTTGGAGCTCGTTTTTTCTTGGCCTTTTGAAGGACCTTGTTTTTGGACAAGTCCACTTTTTCAGGAGCCAATTTTTTCAACTTGGCCTTGGCTTCAATGATTTCATGGGGTTTGAGTTGGGATTTACTGTGGAGATTTTTTTGAGAATCTGGTCACTTTCACTGAGGGCCATGTCTCACAATCTCAGTAGCTTGTTCACGCGCCTTGTTAAGCTCGGTTTCCTTTTCACGATTGAGCTCGTTGTAAAGTTTTTTGAGAGCACGGTTCATCTTGAGATTTTCTTGCTCCACCTCACGGATATTGTCCAAGCGTTTACGGCTTTCCAGCGTCTGCTCTTCCAGCTGCTCAATGATCCGATTGACATCATTGTCCTGATTGACCTGCTGACTGGCATCCCCTACGATGACTTCAGATAGGCCTAAACGTTTGGCAATCTCAAAGGCATTACTTCGGCCAGGAACTCCCTGCATAAAGCGATAGGTTGGGCGAAGAGTTGCAGTATCAAACTCCATACTGGCATTTTGCACAAAGGCTGTCTCAATACCGTAGGCCTTGAGTTCTGGATAGTGAGTTGTAGCCATGGTCTTGACTTGACGCAGGCGAAGGTCCTCCAGAATAGCCATGGCAAGGGCGGCTCCCTCTTGGGGATCTGTACCAGCCCCCAACTCATCCAAAAGTAAGAGTGAATGTTGGTTAACCTTGCCAAGAATATCCACGATATTGGTCATGTGACTAGAGAAGGTAGACAAGCTCTGCTCAATAGACTGCTCATCTCCAATATCGGCAAAAATTTCTTCAAAAATACCAACACGACTTCCCCTGTCTGCTAAAATCGGCAAACCAGACTGGGCCATAACCTGTGTCAAGCCCAGAGTTTTAAGCATGATAGTCTTCCCACCTGTATTGGGACCTGTAATAACAATCGCTGTTAAATCTTTGCCAAAATGGACATCATTTGCGACAGCATTTTTGACCAAAGGATGGCAGACATGGAGTAGTTGAATCTCTTGATTTTCTGACAGCTGAGGCACAACTGCTTGCCTTTCTTGGATAAAGCGGACCTTGGCACGAATCAAGTCTAGATGGCCGATAATCCAAGCGTCATTAGCAATCTCAGCCGCATGAGGGCGGACACGCTCCGAGATTTCTTGGAGAATGCGAAGCATTTCATAGCGCTCATCTACTCGCAAACTGGCAATTTCTTCGCTCAGTTTGACCACCTCACGGGGTTCGATATAGACGGTATTTCCACTAGCAGAAATATCATGAACGACACCTGCAATCTTATTGCGGTAGGTGTTTTTGACAGGTAAAACCTGACGGCCATTTCTGCTGGCAACGATTCCTTCCGTCAACATCTGCGCTTTTTGTTTGAGCAGGTCTTGTAAAACATCGCGTACCTGACTCTCGCTATCATGGATTTTTCGACGGATGCGCGCCAATTCTTCACTGGCAAAATTTTCAATGAAACCTGCATCATTAAAGGCTTGGAGATTTCCTTGTAATTGCGGAAAATCATGTAATTTCTCAAACCAGAGGGCTAAGTCTTCCAAGCTGACATTTTCCAGATTGGCATAAACTTTGAAGCTCTCGGCTAGACAGAAGCACGCGCTTTAAGAGCAGGAACTCCTCGATATTGAGGTCTGCACCCATCTCCAAACGCTTGCAGACTCCTGCGATTTCCTTGGTTGAGAGAATAGTGAAATGCGGTTGCTCGACGAAAAGAGCTTGCATTTCCTTCATCTCAGCAAAAGCCTGTTTGATTTTATTCGCTTTAGCAGTCGGAGCTAGCTGTCTCAATTGCTCCAAGCCCTGCTCGGTCAACAAATGGGGTTCAAACAAGGCCTTGACCTTATTGAACTCTAATGTTTCTAATATTTTCTTATTCATCTTTATTTCCTTGTCTTTGAATGTCTAGGTGTAGTAACTTTTTACATTCTGATAGGTTCGAGTCAAATCTGTAAACAAAGGGCTAGGAAAACTCCTGCCCTTTTTATCCGATTAAATTTGTCACCCAGATTTGTTTGAGCCAACTGGTTGTTACTGGTATGCTCTGGATGATATGTTTTGCGACGATGCTCTTTTCAAGAGGATTTTGTATAGCTGCCATGGGAATGGTCGCCAAGATTGTCAAAGCCATCTGCAAGACAAATAAGGTCACCAACATGGACAAGATACCTGCTGAAACTTGGAACAACTTGCCACCCAGTTTTTTACTAGGAAGTAAGTGCAAAAGGAGACCAAGCAAACGACCGATGCTATAGACTATCCCAAATACAAGCAAGTAGCTGATTCCTGCGTAAAAGACCTTATCCAACTGAAAGAGTTGATCCGATGGGAAAAAGAAAGTCCCCTGACCTTCCTGCGGATTTGCATAAGGGAGCAATAAATGGAACTGTTCCCCAAGTCCCTTATAAAACTGGCCAGCCATAAAAGCCGATGCCAGAGCTGAAATCAGGTAATAAACTTGTAAGAGCAGGCCTCTCCGATAGCCGATATAAAATCCCCAAGCCAAGACCAATAGAAGAAGGAGTGAAATCATAAGGAATCCTCAATCTTGCTCTGTTCTTGCTTGCAAGTCACAAGTTTGTGACGGAGTTCTTCTAGCTCTTGCTCCTTATCATCAAATTCAATCTCACGACTGAGTTGAGTTGACAAACAGTTAACTGCCAACAAAAGAGCGATTGTTTCATCGTCTGCACTAGGCATTTGTTCTTTAATTGCTTGGTATTTTTCTGTCGCAACCTTGGCAATTTCCTCCATAAAGAGATTATCATGCTCGCTTGTCAAGGTTAATGATTTTTTCCCGAATGTAAATTTGAATCGATTTAGATTTGCCATAAAATTCACCTCACGATATTATACCAAAATTCGCTAACTTTGTCAGTTTTTACAAATTTGCCTGCTTTTATGGTACAATAGAAACTATGGCAAGTATAACACTCACACCAAGCGAAAAGGAGATTCAGGCTTTTCTTGAACACTATCAAACCAGTCTGGCTCCCAGTAAAAATCCCTATATTCGCTACTTTTTACGACTACCTCAAGCTACCGTTTCTATCTATACTTCTGGAAAGGTCTTGCTTCAGGGGGAAGGAGCTGAGAAATACGCCAGTTTCTTTGGCTATCAAGTTGTAGAGGAAACTAGCGGACAAAATCTTCCTTTGATTGGGACAGATGAGGTGGGAAATGGTTCCTACTTTGGTGGGCTTGCAGTTGTGGCTTCCTTTGTCACACCTGACCAGCATGACTTCTTGCGAAAACTCGGTGTGGGAGATTCTAAGACTCTGACCGACCAAAAGATTCGTCAGATTGCCCCTATCCTCAAGGACAAAATCCAGCATCAGGCACTGCTTCTCTCACCAAGCAAGTACAACGAGGTCATCGGAGACCGCTACAACGCTGTTTCGGTTAAGGTTGCCCTCCATAATCAGGCTATCTATCTCCTCCTTCAAAAAGGCATTCAGCCTGAGAAAATTGTGATTGATGCCTTTACCAGTGCTAAAAATTATGACAAGTACTTGGCACAAGAGGCTAATCGTTTCAGCAATCCTATCAGCTTAGAAGAAAAGGCTGAGGGCAAATACTTGGCTGTCGCAGTTTCTTCTATCATTGCGCGTGATCTCTTTCTGGAAAAATCTAGAAAAATCTGGGACGAGAACTGGGTTATCAACTTCCAAGTGGGAGCTGGAACGGCTTCTGATAAGGTAGCTAGCCAGATTTTGCAAGCCTATGGTATGCAGGGACTCAATTTCTGCGCCAAACTGCACTTTAAAAAAATACTGAAAAAAAGCGAAAAAAACGCTTAGAAAGGTAAGTTATGAATTCATTTAAACATTTCTTAAAAGAGTGGGGATTGTTCCTCCTGATTCTGTCATTACTAGCTTTGAGCCGTATCTTTTTTTGGAGCAATGTCCGCGTAGAAGGACATTCCATGGATCCTACCCTAGCGGATGGCGAAATCCTCTTTGTTGTCAAACACCTCCCTATTGACCGTTTTGATATCGTGGTGGCCCATGAGGAAGATGGCAATAAGGACATTGTCAAGCGCGTGATCGGAATGCCTGGCGACACCATCCGTTACGAAAACGATAAACTTTTCATCAATGACAAAGAGACGGACGAGCCTTACCTAGCTGACTATATCAAACGTTTCAAGGATGACAAACTCCAAAGCACTTACTCAGGCAAGGGCTTTGAAGGAAATAAAGGAACTTTCTTTAGAAGTATTGCTGAAAAAAAGCCCAAGCCTTCACAGTTGATGTCAATTACAACACCAACTTTAGCTTTACTGTCCCAGAAGGAGAATACCTTCTCCTCGGAGACGACCGCTTGGTTTCTAGCGACAGCCGTCACGTAGGTACTTTTAAAGCAAAAGATATCACAGGGGAAGCTAAATTCCGTTTCTGGCCAATCACCCGTATCGGAACATTTTAAGAGACCTAAGAGGCCGAGAATCAACAATCTCAGCCTCTTCTTCTATCGTGAGAAGATGATTCTTTAGTTCCAGTCTAACTAATACTCAATGAAAATCAAAGAGCAAACTAGGAAGCTAGCCGCAGGTTGCTCAAAGCACTGCTTTGAGGTTGTAGATAGAACTGACGAAGTCAGTAACTATATACGACTAGGCAAAGCTGACGTGGTTTGAAGAGATTTTCGAAGAGTATTAACTCTCACCTATTTATGCAAAAGGAATCTTTATGGAAGTTTATTTTTTTCAGGAACCATTGAACGGATTATTTTTGAAAATCCCAGCAATTTTTATCGTATCCTCCTCCTAGAAATCGACGATACGGACGCAGAGGATTTTGATGATTTTGAAATCATTGTCACGGGTACCATGGCTGATGTGATTGAGGGAGAAGACTATACTTTTTGGGGACAAATTGTCCAGCACTCCAAGTATGGGGAACAACTGCAAATCAGCCGTTATGAACGTGCAAAAACCAACTAGCAAGGGCTTGGTCAAGTACTTTTCAAGTAGCCATTTCAAGGGGATTGGTCTCAAGACAGCTCAGAAAATTGTGGATACCTATGGCGACAATACCATTGACGAAATTCTGCAACACCCAGAAAAGTTAGAAGGCATCGCAGGACTCTCTGCCAAAAATCGCGAGGCTTTCGTCTCCACTCTCCGTCTCAACTACGGAACGGAGATGGTTTTAGCCAAACTGGCCAACTACGGCATTCCCAATAAATTAGCCTTTCAGATTCAAGACTTTTACAAGGAAGAAACCCTTGATGTGGTTGAAAATTATCCCTACCAGTTGGTTGAGGATATCAAGGGTTTGGGATTTACTATTGCTGACCAATTAGCGGAAGAACTAGGCATCGAAAGTCAGGCTCCTGAGCGCTTTCGTGCCGGTCTAGTACATAGTCTTTTTCAGGCCTGTATGGAAACAGGGGACACCTATGTTGAAGCACGGGATTTGCTGGAACAAACCCTTACTCTCCTTGAATCTTCTCGCCCCGTGGAACTGGACCCCAGCCAAGTGGCCCAAGAACTCTCCTACCTGATTGAAGAAGACAAGGTTCAGCAGATTGATACCAAGATTTTTGACAATAGCCTCTTTTTCGCTGAGGAAGGCATCCGCAGTCACTTGGTTCGTATCCTTGAAAAAGGAAAACAGAAGAGCCAGGATTTAGAAAGCATTCAAAAACATATCGCTACTGTCGAAGAAGAGCTGGGGATTGAGTATGATAGCATTCAAAAACAGGCTATTTGTGACGCTATCCAGAACAAGGTCTTTATCCTGACAGGTGGACCTGGTACTGGTAAGACGACTGTTATCAATGGTATCATCGCTGTTTATGCCCTTTTAGAAGAACTTGACCTCAGGAAAAAAAGCAATCTGCCGATTCTTCTTGCTGCTCCAACTGGTCGAGCTGCTCGACGCATGAATGAATTGACAGGCTTTGCCTAGCGCGACCATACACCGCCATTTGGGAATGACAGGGCGACGATGATACTAGTCATCTGGAAGATTATCTGGATGCTGACTTTATCATCGTGGATGAATTTTCTATGGTGGATACTTGGCTGGCCAAATCAACTCTTTCTCCAACATCTCTTCTAACAGTAAGATCCTCATCGTGGGTGACAGTGACCAGCTACCGTCTGTCAGTCCTGGACAAGTTCTAGCTGACCTGCTTCATATTCCCTTGATTCCCCAGACTCGCTTGGAAAAAATTTACCGACAAAGCGAAGAATCAACCATCGTCACCCTAGCTAGTCAGATTCGACAGGGGCATCTTGCCAGCCGATTTCACCCAGAAAAAAGCTGACCGTTCCTACTTTGAAATTGCTAGTGGGCATATTCCTGCTACTATTGAAAAGATTTTAGGTGCAGCCCTCAGAAGTGGTATCCCTGCCCGTGATATTCAGGTTCTAGCTCCCATGTACCGAGGAACAGCAGGGATTGATGCCATCAACCAGCTCATGCAAGACCTCCTCAAACCCACCACAAAAAAAGATCAACTCAGTTTTGAAGCTCCCCAGTGCCACTATCGTAAGGGAGACAAGGTCATTCATTTGGTTAACGATGCTGAAATCAATGTCTTTAATGGGGATCTAGGAGCCATCACAGACCTGATTCCTGGTAAATACACCGAGTCGAAACAAGACGAGATTGTCATTGATTTTGATAGCAATGAGGTCTCTTACCCACGTAACGAATGGTACAAGATTCGTTTGGCCTATGCCATGAGTATCCATAAGTCCCAGGGAAGTGAGTTCCCTGTTGTCATCCTACCGATTACCAGTGCTAGCAGGCGTATGCTGGAGCGCAATCTCATCTACACAGCCATTACACGCGCCAAAAGCAAGCTTATCTTACTAGGCGAATTACAGGCCTTCGACTATGCTACCCAACACATCGGAACTGCCCGAAAAACCTATCTGATTGAACGCTTCAGTGATCTACTGGAGAATGTTGAAGAAAAGCAACAAGCGGTCTCTGAAACAGCCACATCAAATACCTCTGAACAATCCTACATCTTAACCGAAGAAAACTGGGACAGCATCCCAGCCATGATTGGGATTACAGACGCAGACCTCAAAGAGATTTTTGGAAAATAGTGCATCAGAAAACCCACCTAATCAGGTGGGATTTTTGTCTATTAAGATTATTTAACTGTTGCTGTGCTTGTAATCAATTCAACAGCTTTTTTGATTGTGATGTCGTGTTTCAACATATCAGCTGAAAGCAAGCTTTGTACTTGTGCAACTTCCATGTTGTAATCTGCAGCCAATTGCTCAATTTCTTTTTGGATTTCTTCGTCAGTAGCGTCAAATCCTTCAGCTTTCGCAACTGCTTCGATAACAAGGTTAGTCTTAGTACGTGACTCAGCTTCTCCCTCGTATTGTTTGTGAAGGTCTTCTTGAGTAGTTCCAGTGATTTGGAAGTACATGTCAGGGTTGATACCTTGGCGTTGCAAGTTTCCAAGGAATTCATTTACTGAACGGTGAACTTCTTCGTGGATCATTTCTTCTGGAAGTTCTACGATTTCAGCGTTTTCTACAGCTTTATCAATTGCTGCACCTTCAACGGCATCTTTGTAAGCTTCTTCTTTAGCAGCAGCCAATTCCTTGCGGTATTTTTCTTTCAATTCAGCAAGTGTTTCAACTTCTTCGTCGATGTCTTTTGCAAGCTCATCGTCAAGAGCTGGAACTTCTTTTGCTTTACTTCGTGGATAGTTGTTACGAATTTAGCTTCTTTACCTGCAAGGTCTTCTGCTTGGTAGTCTTCTGGGAACGTCACGATAACATCAACAGTTTCGCCAGCTGAGTGACCTACCAATTGGTCTTCAAAACCAGGGATGAATTGACCTGAACCAAGTCCAAGCGAGAAGTTTTCACCTTTTCCACCATCAAATTCAACACCGTCGATAGAACCAACAAAGTCGATGACAACAGTGTCGCCGTTTTCAGCAGCAGCTTCCTTGATAACCAATTCAGCCAAGTTGTTGCGTTCGCGTTCGATACGCTCTTCAACGTCAGCGTCAGTTACTTCTTTTTCTACATCTACTGATACTTCAAGGTTTTTGTAGTCACCCAATTTTACTTCAGGTTTTGTAACAACTTCAGCAGTGATAACCCAGTCTTGTCCTTTTTCCATTGAAGTTACGTCAATTTTTGGTTGAGCAACCACTTCAAGACCAGCTTCTTTTACAGCTGCTTCATAAGCGTTTGGCAAAAGAGCGTTCATAACGTCTTGGTAAAGTGACTCTTCACCAAATTTTTTGTCGAAGATAGGGCGTGGAAGGTGACCTTTACGGAAACCTGGAACATTAAGAGATTTCTTCACTGAGTTGAAGACACGGTCCAATTCTGGTTTGATTTGGTCTTGAGAGATAGTGAAAGTCAAGACACCACGGTTTGTTTCTTTGTTTTCAAATGATACAGACATTCTGTCATTTCTCCTTAAAATTTTTTAAATACAGCCTATTATAACATAAATGGGCGACTGTTTTCAAGTAATGAACGCGCTTTTCAATCACGCTAGAGGTACTTGCTTGCTTCTTTGATACTAAGGTCAGCCATTCTTTCCTTGTTTTTCTCAATGAAGCCTGCTACCCAGGTTGGATTGGTTTTGGAGTAATCTCTTAGAGCCCAGCCAATGGCTTTATTGATAAAGAATTCTGTTTGGTTCAAATTATGAAGCAGAATCTTTTCCATTAATTGAACATTGGTCTTCTCTTTTCTTAACAACTGGTGGTCAATAGCGACGCGTCTCAGCCAGATATTGTCTGACAGGCTCCATTTTGAGGATTATTTCTTCTAGTTCCTGGGTGCTCATACACCAAACTCCCTACTACTCGATCTAGGATATCTACCGTATCCCACCAGGACTTTTGGTGACGACCAACTGCTCAAGCTTAGGCAAATCGTTCTCCGTTAGATAAGACTGCATGGCTTTCAAATAATTGGCAGCCACACACTGGTATTCTCTAGATTCTTTTTCCCAGCAAGTGTCTACAAAATCCCAATCGATAATCTTTGTTTTTTTCGCTTTTGGAAAGTATTTTTTATAGAGTGCATTTCTTTCAGGAGCCGCAATGCCTAGAAAAGGAAAAATTGATGGCGCATATAGGCTTCCATGGAGCCTGCTTTTTGAGAATCTTTTGCTGCTTCTAGTTCGACAAGTAAATATGTTAGACTCATCTAAAAGTCTTCATGCCCCTACCAAGTGGTGCTGAAAGGCATAGACTGCAGCCTGGGTACGATCGCTGACCTCAAGTTTGGCTAGGGATATTGGACACGTGGGTCTTGACCGTCTTGAGAGAGATAAAAAGTTCGTCTGCGATGCGCTGATTTTTCATAGCCCTTGGCGATGAGTTGGAGTACATCTCGCTCACGCGCAGTCAAGTCCTCATGTAGTTCTATGTGATTGCGGTGGTATTCGACTTTCTTGCTGACCTCTTGCTCAATGGCCAACTCGCCAGCAGCCACCTTACGGACAGCATGGAGCAGTTCGTCTGCACTAGAAGTCTTGAGCATATAGCCACGAGCACCAGCATCTCAAGACGGGCATGATTTTTTCATTGTCCAAATAAGAGCTCACAATCAAAATTCTTGGCTTCAGGCCATTCTTTGAGGATAGCCAAGGTCGCATCAATCCCATTCATCTCAGGCATGACAATATCCATGACAATAACATCTGGACGCAATTCCAAGGCCAAATCAATCCCTTGAGACCCGTTGGACGCCTCACCCACAACTTCTACATCGTCTTGGAGGTCAAAGTAGCTTTTCAAGCCCAATCGGACCATTTCATGGTCATCTACTAGTAAAATTTTCATCTTTACTCCTTTATCATTCCTTATCTAGCAGGGGAATACGGATATCAACTGCCAGCCCTTGCTTTGGGAGCTGTCAATAACTGAACCGTCCCTGCCATATCTTCAACCCGCTCCTTGATATTGCGGAGTCCATAACTCAGGTCATCTAAACTCCCCAACTGGAAACCAATCCCATTGTCCACCACCTTCAGCTGCAATTCAAAATCTGTCTGATAGAGGTAGACATCCAAACAAGATGCCTGGGCATGGCGGAGGGTATTGCTGATCAATTCTTGCAGGATACGGAAGATATGCTCCTCGATTTTCTTAGGCAATTTCGTCACATTTTGCTTGAAAGCTAACCTTGAGATCACTCTTGTCCTCAAGCTCTTTTAGGAGGATTTGAATTCCCTCAACCAGACTCTTCTGCTCCAGTTCAACTGGTCGCAAATGCAAGAGCAAGACCCGTAAATCCTTCTGAGCCGTTTCTAAAATTGCTGTGACACTCTGCAACTGGGTCTGCATCTTTTTCTCTATCCAATTTTCAAAGCCTGCTGACTGATACCTGACAAAAATCATGTGAGCCGCAAACAACTCCTGACTGACTGTATCAGTGCAAATCCCGAGCAATCCGCTTTCGTTCCTTCTCGATGATTTCCTCTTCCTGAGCAAGGCTGTGATTTTTCCGCTTTTTGAAGCGCTTCTGTCAAAAGGTTAAGTTTACCTGACAAGGACTTGAAACTGGCATCCAAATCTGGATCTGCAACCTGAACCACTTCTTGCCCTGCCAATAAACGCTTGAGATTAGCCTGCATTTTTTTCTTAGAGAAAGCTCTTCGACACCTCTCCAAAAACAGGGCTAAGAGACAGGTCATGGACATGCTGAATACCAACAACAAAAAGACAAATTTTTTTCTGTTTTTTTTCGACATCATGCAGGAAAAATAGACCAGTCAAAGTCAAGGATTTCCAGCAAGCTGTGGGAGAAAAAAATAAGACAAACAGAAAGGAGGTGAGAGCAATGATTACATAGGCTTGTTTTTTCATCCTCTGACCACCTCAACATCTCCAATCATAGTGGTCAAGAAAATCTTGACACTCTTATTACTCTTGAGATAGTCTCTTGTTTCCTGATGATAGTGTTCATTTCGGAGGGCTCGCTTGGGCTGATTGAAAAAAGTCAAATCACCATAGAGACAGTTAACGCTGAGACTGACTTCCACATCGACAGGTACGATGATTTTGGTCGTTCCTACCATCTTTCTGAGGATAATGACATTATCATGATTGGTTAGGATGACCCTCTCCAGATGAATAGTGTCCCTGCCCATGAGGCGAAAAAGATTGATATCATCAAACTGGCAAGTCTGGTAGCTTGAAAAATGATGAAGATTTCCAAACCAACGATTTCTCTCTTTCTTAACCGTCACCACCTCTTCAAAAACCAAATTGGTCTGCTCTTTTTTTCCTGATTCATCATCGGATAAAGAAGAAAAGAGGCTATAGATGACCGCAACAAAAAAATAGCTAGAATCACAAAAAGGATTGAGCATAACGATGAAAAAAAGAAGAGAATGGTTGCCACTACTAAAAAGAAGGTTATTGCCCTCCTTTACCAGTGTAATAGCGAATCAAAAAGCAAAAAGAGGAAATAGAATCAGCAGAAAACGCGAAAAAAATGCTCTGATACCATCAAAATCAGAGCTCCTGTCAAAAGACAGGCTTCGATAAATAAAAAAAGATTTTTAAATTTTTCTCATAGGTTCATCCTCTCCCTTTCTATTTTATCACAATTCAAAAAGTCACCTCGGTCTGAAGATGGAAAAAAGGCGGTGGTTACGCCTTTTTCATCTGATCCTTTGCTTCTTTTAATTTTCCGTATAGAAGATAGTCTACTTTTTGCAGATCTGCTATGGTGGCACAATTAAGAGCACACATAATCAAAGCGTAAATCTGCTTTCCAGCCTTGGACAATGCCAATCACTTCTTCGACTGTGTAGGTTTTCAACCAATTCCAGAACGGTTCGTGACAATCCCACAGCCTTAGCACCAAAGACCAAACACTTAATCATATCCAGCGGATTGCGAACGCCACCACTAACCAAGAGTTCGACCTTGTCTTTCCAGTCTTGGGCATTGATAAGGGCTTGCATGGTAGACTGGCCCCATTGATTGAGATAATCACGCTGACCACTGCGACGGTTTTTCGATATAAGCAAAGCTGGTGCCACCACGACCTGACAGGTCAAAGGTTCGAACGCCCAATTCATAGGCTCTCTCGATGGTCTTCACATCCATTCCAAAGCCAACTTCCTTGAGAACAATAGGAACAGGGATTTGCTTGCTATAGTCTGCCAGATGCGATCTCCAGCTTCGAAACTTCCTTTCTCCCTCTGGCATCAGTAATTCCTGCATGACATTAACATGCACTTGCAGGAGGAGAGGATTCATCTCCGTCACAGTCTGCAAACCAAGTTTAACCGGCTTGTCCAATCCAATATTGGTTCCAAGAAGGAGATTTGGATGGCTAGACTTGACAGAAAAAGAGTCATCTGATGGATCTTTGAGGGCTGCACTATATGAACCCGTTACAAACAAAATCCCACAGGCTTCTGCCACCTGAGACAGCTTTTGATTGATTTCTTTACCTTTTTCGCTTCCACCCGTCATAGCATTGATATAAAAAGGAAAGTCCCACTTTCGACCAGCAAACTCTGTCGACAGATCGATTTCATCCAGGTCGTAAAGAGGCAAGGAAGAATGAATCAACTCCACCTCATCAAAGCTATTATAGGAACTTTTCTGCTCAAGGGCATAGCGGATATGCTCATCCTTACGATTTGTCGTCATGTCCTATCCTTTCTTGGTATAAGAGCTCAATCCCCAGATCGGCCCAACGGTTTTTTAGGGTTTCAGTTGATTGCTCATCAAAACTCAAGGCAATACCACAGTCACCACCACCAGCGCCGCTACTCTTGGCAACAGCCTGCAAATCTTGACTGGCTTCTTTCAGTTGTCTGAGCGAAGGCGTGTAAATATCTGCGCTCAAGCCTTCTAAGAGCTTGCTGGCTACTTCTACTTGCTCGATAATTTTTTCGGCTTCTCCTTGCTCCAAAGGCATTCTACCAAAGCAGCTACCGTTTCTTTTTGAGGAACTTAAAAAAATTCTGATTGATATTTTGCTTGATTTGCTGGACCATATGACTCGATACAGCCACTTCCTTGGTCCATCCCACTAGGAAAATCACATTCTAGGGCTGGTTGCACTTTTGAAATTGAAAAGCCCCAATCACGCTCCAAAACTGTTGCCAAGTTTTCTTCTTCCAACCAAGCAACTACCTTCTGGCGATCAAATGACTGGTAGAGAACCAAATCTTCAGCCACAATACAGGCAAGGTCCCCCATAGAACCATTGTCTCCTCGTTTGAGCAAGACAGCGCTGGCTAACTTGAATAAGAGTTCCTGATCAACCGAAAGATCATAGAGAGCCAGCAGAGCCTTGATGACCAAAACAACGACGCTACCGCTAGATCCTAGACCAAACTTTTTCCCTTCTCGTTCCATTTTTCCTCGAATTTCTAGAGAAAAAGGTCGTAAGGTCTGTCCACGATCGGCGAGGAAGTCATTCATCAAAGCAATCGTTTCTTGAATCAAGCTGTAGTCAGGATTTGGTGTCAAATCTACTGCAAAATCAAACATATCCGAATAGATACGGTAACTATCAGAAAAAGCAATCTCACCCTTCATATAGATGGGGAATGGCCTTTATCAAGGCTAACTGCCCTGGCTCTAAAATAGCATACTCACCTGCCCAATAGAGTTTTCCGCAAGTTTTAACAGCAATCATCTTGGCTCAAATCCTTTGTTTTTGACACAATCAAGCGATAACGTTGACCGAAGATTTCTGATAAATGCTCCAAGTCTTTCTCCTGACAGAGGACCTTGACATTGGGACCAGCATCCATAGTAAAATAGCAGGCTTCCCCTTGCTCACGAAGCTGGCGAACAAAGTCCATCGCTTCATAGCTTGCATCGGTCAGATAAGAAAAGGCTGGTGATGCTGTTTTGGTCGTAGCGTGCATAGCCAGGGCATTTTTCTCAGTCAATTCCCCAACCTTGGCAAAGTCATTTTCCTTGAGATAAACCAGCATATCCTGATAGTCTTTCTCAGACTGACGCACCCAGTCGTCAAAAGTAGTCGAAGTTTCCACACAAAGTTTCATCCCATCACGGCTAGAGATTGGTTTTTTCTTGTCCTCCAGCACCAACATAATCATAGCTAGTTTCAAGTCTGTCTCTACAGGATAAATTTCTCCGCTATCCTTATCCCAGGCACCTAGTGGTCCATAAAAACTCCGAGAAGAAGAACCTGAGGCAAATTTAGCCTCCTGTGCCAACTGGCTCCGAGTCAATCCAAGCTGAAAATAGGCATTGCAAGCCTTGACCAAGGCGGACAAACCACTCGAACTTGAGGACAAACCCGCTGCGGTAGGCATATTGTTTTGAGTATCGATACGAACAAAGCCCTCACCAGCTGGACGGTAGCGGTCAATAATCTTACTCATCTTGGCATGCTCCGCCTCATTTTGTAGCTGACCATTGATATAAAAGGCATCAGCTGTCGCATGGTCTGGCAAAGGTGACAAGGTCGTCTCCGTGTACATATTTTCTAAAGTCAGAGAAATACTGCTAGTAGCAGGCACCATCTCTTTTTCTTTTTTCTTTCCCCAATATTTGATAATAGCAATATTTGCGTAGGAACGTACTGTTACAGGCTCTCTATCCATGTCTGAACAGCTCCTTTCTCTTCTAATCTTTCTGCTAGTTCTTGTGCGTGTGTTAAATTGTCTGCCAAAGCTATGATACAGCCTCCTAGCCCACCACCGCTCATCTTGGCACCCTAAAGCACCATGGCTAAGAGCCGTTTCAACCAAAGAGTCTGCCTCAGGGCTACTGACACCAATTTCTTTTAAATGTAAATGCGCTTGACTGAGGATTTGTCCCCAATCCTTCAGCATCTTTTTCGTGAAATCGCATCTTCTGCCTGCTGGGTCAATTCTCCCAAAGGCATGCAAAAAAACGGTAGGGCATCCTTGCCCTTACTTTGAACCACTTGGATGGCTTCACGAGTGTGACCATACACGCCCGTATCGGCAATCACCAAATAGGCGGATAAATCCATCTCAAGCTCTGCAAATCCTACGTTCTTGATAAAGCGAATAGGTTGGTCACTGAGACAGGTCTTGGCATCCAAACCACTTGGATTCATATGGGCAATCATCTCAGCCCGATTAACCAAGATTTCCAATACATCATGAGGTAGATCAGCCTCATAGTAGTCAAAAACCGCACGAATGGCCGCTATGCTGATAGCAGCTGACGAACCCATTCCCCTTTTTTCAGGGATAGCCGAGTCAATCTCACAGCGAATGCAGGCTTCTTTGATATTCAAATACTCCAGCGAAGCATAAACTGCCATGGACAAGGTATCCTCCTCATAGAGGCGCCAAGGTCTCTCTGCAGGAACTACCTTACAAGTCACCTCCACCTCCAAAAGAGGCAGAGAAATGGCAGGATAACCGTAAACGACCGCATGCTCTCCTATTAAAATAATCTTACTATGTGCCTGACCAACACCAATTTTTTTTTGTCATATTTTTCCTTTTACTAGACGGAAAAGACCGTCTCATCTTTTTCATACAAGTATTTATTCTCTCCTATCTATTTTATTATATTTT